>Ga0209174_10000613_pt1 | contig 26260 bp, 20 predicted proteins | sample JI91814BDNA_FD_187505 | JGI IMG/M metagenome (GOLD analysis project Ga0209174, IMG submission 187505) | Wastewater effluent complex algal communities from Wisconsin, to seasonally profile nutrient transformation and Carbon sequestration -... | ecosystem: Engineered > WWTP > Effluent > Algae...
TCGACGGCTTCCATCGCCTGATGCAGTTCGGCCTGCTCGCGCAGCAGCTCGGCGTTGGTTTGCGAGAGCTCCCGCGTTCTCTGTTCGATCTGCTCTTCGAGACGGGTGTTGAGATCGGCCAGTGCGTTGCGCGCGGCCTGCAGCTGCTCGTTGCTCTGCAGCAGCGCGCGGTTGCGCGCCGAGACGACGCCGTAGAGGTCGATCAGCGCGTCGGCGAGTACTGCCTGTGCCGTATCTTCCTTCGCTTCCCGGACCTGCGTCGCCGCTTCCGCGGGCGTATGACCGCTGGCGATCAGCGCCAGTTGCCTGGCCATCAGCTGGTCGTCGGCGAGCATGTGAAAGCTCAGCCAGTTGGCCAGGAAACGCAGCAACAGGCGCCCGTCGAGTTGTCCATTGGCGCCGATCTCGCGGCGCATCGCGGCCAGCTCGTCGACGTAGGCGCGATGGGCGTGCACCTGATGTTCGATCCCATTGGCGTCCATTCCGGCCTCGCTCATCAGCCGTTCCTCGTCGCGAAAATGGGTCTGCGCGTACGCATCGAGATCATCGAGCAGGGTTTCGACGTCTTCGCCTGACACCGGCTCGCTGCTGGCGAGCAGCGGGGCAACGCCGTTGATCAGGTCGACCAGGCCCCGGTGCTCGCGGTCGACGATCTCGATGCCGGTCACGAAGTGCCTGCTCCAGTTCATGAATACCATGGTTTTTCTCTCGTCTGCATAGTGTGGCGCGGCCTCCTCCGCCGATCACTCGTTCGCCGAGTCGGCTTGACTGGCGTCGATCGGCAGGGTGATGCGGAAAGTCGTACCGCGACCGACTTCCGAGCGGAATTCGATGCGGCCATGATGCCGGGCAACGATGGCGAATGAAATCGACAGGCCAAGCCCGGTCCCCTTGCCGACCGGCTTGGTGGTGTAGAAGGGCTCGAACAGGCGCTTCTGCACCTCCGGTGCCATGCCGCGCCCGCTGTCCTCGATCTCGACCCAGACCGCAGCGCCGGCGTCGGCAGTGTCCCCGGAGGCGGCGTCAGTGCCGGTACGGATGACGATCCGGCCACTCGTTTCGATCGCCTGTGCGGCGTTGACCAGCAGGTTCATGAATACCTGGTTGAGCTGCGAGGCGAGGCAGCGGATCGGTGGCAGCGGCGTGTACCGGCGCTCGACGTCGGCCTTGTACTTGAGCTCGTTCCAGACGATGTTGAGCGTGCTTTCGAGGCCTTTTTGAATATCGGTCCACTGCCACTCGCTTTCGCCGACGCGCGAGAAGTCGCGCAGGTCGAGGACGATCTTGTGCACCCGTTCGAGGCCTTCCTTGCTCTCGTGAATCAATTTCGGCAGGTCTTCGACGAGATACGCATGATCGCTCGCCGCTTTCAGGCGGCGGACTTCGTCGAGCGCGCTGCTGCCCGTTACCGCGGGCAGTTCCTCGACACGACGATAGGCGGCATCGATGGCCAGCAGCTCTTCGACGTATTCGCCGAGGGTGCCGAGGTTGGAGTGGACAAAACCGATCGGGTTGTTCAGTTCGTGCGCGACGCCTGCCGCGAGCTGGCCGATCGCCGACATCTTTTCCGACTGCAGGAGTTGCAGATGAGCGTCTTCGAGCTTGCCGTTGAGCGCGGTCACTTCGGCGAGGCGACGCGCCAGCGCGGCCTCTGCCCGTGCCCGCTGGACGACGCTCCATACGGCGTTGGCGATGAGTTGCACCGTCTCGACGTCGAAGTCGTCGTAGGCGGCGATCTTGTTGCCGACGCCGACGACCATGCGCACTGCGCCCTGCTCGATCACCGGTACCGAGATCAGCCGCTGCAGCGGCGCGTGCCCGTCGGGCAGGCCGCGCCTGGCCGCGTACTCGCCGTAATCGTTGAAGCACACCGCGCGTCTCTGGCGGCAGCAATCGGCCCAGATTCCGGCCTCGCTGAGCGGATAGTGGCTGTCGAACATTGCCGCACAGCCCCTGAGCGCGCCGGCGGTCCACGTCGACAACTCGATGGTCTCCTGATCGTCGTTCACGAAATGCAGGAAACCGACGTCGCTGGCGGTCAGTTTTTCGGCGACCTCGAGTCCGTAAGCGAGAAATTCCTTCTCCGCCAGCGTGCTGGCGCGTTCGTTGATCTCAAGCAATGCCCGCATCCGCTGTTCGAGCCGGTGGCGCCGCGTGACGTCGAGTGCAATGGCGCCGAGCACCGCTGGCCCGTCGTCCTGCCCGATAATGAAGCTTGTCGTCTGGTAGACTCGTCCAGCGCAGGCCAGCTCCGTGACTTCGGTCTCACCGGCAGCGAGGACGCGCCGATCGAGGGCGTCGAGCGTCTCGCCAAGTTCGCCGGGATACAGCTCGCCGTTGCCACGGCCGAGGATGCCGGCGTCGTCCAGCCTCAGTGCCGCCTGCAGACCGCGGTTGGCGAACACGACGCGCCGCTGCTGATCCTTGATCGCTGCCAGGCCGGGCAGGTGATCGAGGAAACCCTGCAGCAAGCCACGCACGCGGCGGGAGTCCTGCTCGGCGTTCTTGCGCGCGTCGATGTCCTCGACAATCGAAACGAAGTGCTTTGGCGTCCCCTCGTCATCGCGAATCAGCGAGACACTCAGGTTGATCCAGAGGCAACGGCCGTCCTTGCGGATGTAGCGCTTTTCCAGCGTGTAGCGGTCGATTTCCCGACGCAGCGTCCGCTCGAGCTGGGCCAGGTCGCGCGCCAGGTCATCCGGGTGAGTGATGTCCTGGAAGCGCATGGCGAGCAGTTCCGACTCCGTGTAGCCGACCAGCTCGCACAGGCGCTCGTTGACCCGCAGCCAGCGCCCGTCGCACGCAACGAAGGCAATACCGACCGCCGCCTGGTCGACGGCAGCCCGCAGATCCGCTTCGCTGGCGCGCAACCGTTGCTCGCTCTTGCGCAGCGCATCCTCGTCGTGCTTCTGGACGGTGATATCGCGGACAACGCCGGTGATCGTTTGCTTGACGCCGTCCGCCGCGGCGACCAGATGGGCGACACTTCTCAGCCAGCGCAGCTCGCCGTCGCCACGCCGGACGATCCGGTATTCGAGCGCGGGACCATCGACCTCACCGCGCGCGACGCCGCGAAAAGCGAGATCGAGCGCCTGGCGGTCGTCCGCGTGCACCAGCGCCAGCCAGCCTGGCCAGGTGTGCGGGTAGTCGACGTCGGTTCCGGTAATGGCGTACAGGGCATCGCTGACCGCGAAGCGCTGGCTGGAAAGGTCGTAGGAAAAAAGCGCCAGGCCGCCAACCCGCTGCGCCTGGCGGACCCACTCGTCACGTTCGAGCAGACTCGCGGTCATCGCCGACTGCTGCTTCCAGCTGCGCACGAGCAACCAGCCGAGAAGCGTCGTCAGCAGGGCAAACACGGCCATCGCCACCCCGCCAGCGACGACTTTCCGCCACCAATCGACGAGCGGGACCGCGGCCGACCGAGCGACGAGCACGGTGAAGCCATAGGTCGAATTTCGCGCGTACGCGACGAGCTGCTCGCTGCCGTCGTCGCTCTTGACGACGACAGCGCCCACGGGCAACCCCGCCAGGGCCTCGCGCAAGGCGCCGCCGGCCAGCGGGGTTCCGGCCTGTACCCCGGCCGGCAGGGCGGGAGCCGCCGCGACCCAGCGCAGTTGCGAATCGAGCAACCCGACGTAGCTCGCCGGTTCGGAAAAGAGCCCGGAAAGCATGCCCTTGAGGTAGTCGACGGGAACCGACGCCACGGCGACGCCGCTGAACGGCTGCTCCCTTGCCCCCAGTCGCCGCGCCATCGCCACCACGGTCTTGCCGGAGATGCGCCCGGTCAGCGGTGGCGCGATCGCCAGCCCGAGCTGCGGATCGTCACGCAGGCGAATGAAATACTCGCGATCCGAGATATTGACGCCGCCCGCGGGACTGGCCTCAGGTGCGTCGACGATCCGGCCGTCGGCGTCACTGATCACGATGAAGCCCAGCGCCGGATGGCGTTGGCTGACGCGCTCCAGCCAGCGCTCCAACTGCTGCCGGCCATGCGCCAGCTGCCTGCCATACTCGTCGGCGACGACGCGCAGGCCGAGGTCGATTCTGCCGTACTGGCTCTCGACATCCTTGCCGATCAGCCGAACGACGGTCGTCGCTTCGGCGCGGTACTTCTGCTCCGCGCTGCGCCGCGAGTCGGCGAAGACGAACGCCATTGCGACAGCGACGAGAATATTGATCCCCAGCAGGCCGACGCCGAGGGAGTGGATGAAACGCGCCTCCGGCAGCGAGCGACGCTGCCACCCCCCGGAATCTGGTCCGGGACGAGGTGCCGCGGGGGACGGACTCGGCTCGCTCATGGTTCTGCCGTTGCTTCCCGGTCGGGACATTCGCGCCGGCGGAACAGGGCACCGCCGGGGACGATGGCCTGAACGTCTCTCGGGACGCGGGTGTTTGCCGCAACGGCGTAGGATAAGGCCAGCGCGGCAAAAAGACCATCCCGAAATGCGGGGATGCTGCCCCGCTGCCGACGGCCATTGCGCACGCGCCGCAGCCGGGTCATGGCGCCGGGACGATCGGCGATGACCGCAGGAAGGCTCTCTGCTAGAGTGCAGGCCACGACGGCAACGATGGCGAAAGGACAGGAATATGGCGAAGCGAGACAGGGCGAAAGTGCGGCAGCAGTGAATCTCAGCATCCGCCAGACCCTGCTGCTGCTGATCGTGCTCGCCAGCGTGACTCTGGCCAGCGTCGCCGCCGTCGGCATGTGGGGCAGCTGGCAAGGCCAGGAAGGCTTGCGCCGGGTCCTCGAAGAAGAAGTCGAGCCGATAGCCCTTCTGATTCAGATCGACAAACAGCTCAGCAGCGTGCCGGTGCGCATGTATGGCGTGCTCAACGACGATTTTGGCGTCCCTGGCGCACAGCTCTACGTGCTCGACACCCGGGAAACGGTTCCGCTTGCCTGGCAGGCTTATCTGCACGCGATGGCCGGATCGGTCGACGCCCCTAAAAGAGACCTGATCGCCACCATCGCCGCGGGAATGACCGAACTGCCGGCCGTGCTGGACAAGCTTGACCGCTTTCTCGCCGCAGATGACAGGCCAGCGATTGCCCTCCTCCTGAAAGAGGACTGGTGGGCCATACACCTGCAGATCGTCACCCCGGCCCGCCAACTGATCGCTCTGCAGCAAGGCCACGTCGCCGTATCCTACCGCGAGGCGCAGGGCGTCTTCCGGAAAGCACTGCTCGGCACCGCGCTGCTGCTCCTGGTCGGCCTGGCGAGCTTCCTTTTCTTCTCGCGCCGACTTTTCCGCCATGTGATCGACAGGCTCGACGTCATCAAAGGCGCGCTGACGCGCGTCGCCGAGGGGGACCTCGAAACCCGTGTCGGCGGCAGTCATCGTGGCGAGTTCGGGCGCATCGTTGCGGCGCTGGATCGCACCGCCGACAAGCTGCTCGCGGATCGCCAGGCAATCGACTTGCTGCAGCAACGCCAGTCGTCGATCCTCCAGTCAATGGCCGAGGGCCTTTACGGCACCGACACCCGCGGCCGCATCACCTACATCAACAAAGCCGCCGAACGCCTGCTCGGCTGGAACGCCGCCGAGATGCTCGACCAGCCAGCGCATCGCCTGCTGCACCACACGCGGGCCGACGGAACGCCCTGTCCCGGCGCCGAGTGCCCGCTCTACGCCGCACTCGCTCGCCAGGAGGTTTGCACCTCGGCCGACGAACTGTTCTGGCGCAAGGACGGCAGCAGTTTTCCGGTCGAGTTTGCCGGCGCGCCGATCGTTGCCGACGGTCAGACGGTCGGCGCGGTGGTCATTTTTCGCGACATCGGCGAGCGCCGCGCTGGCGAACTGGCCAGGCAGCGGCTGCTCGCCGAACTGCACCAGCGCAACGAACAACTGAACACCACCCGGGACGAACTGTCGCGCCGCGAGGAGGAACTGCGCCTGGTCCTCGAGAACCTGCGCGACGGCGTGATCACCATCGATGCCCGTGGCTTGATTCGCTCGGCCAACCCGGCGATCTACACCCTCTTCCGGCAACCCGCGGGCGCGCTGCACAACGAGAGCGTGCAGATGCTGATGCCGCCCGACTACCGCGCCGCACATTCCCGCGGGCTGGCCCGCCATGTGGCGACCGGCAAAGCGCACGTGCTCGGCAGGCCGGTCGAACTGGAAGGCCTGCGCGGCGACGGCACGCGCTTTCCCATCGAGCTGTCGATCGACACCTACACCGTGCGCGACGAACGTTTCTACAGCGGCATCGTGCGCGACATCAGCGACCGCAAACACGCTGACGCAGCCCTGCGCGACGCCCTCGAACAGGCCCAGGAATATCTTGACGTGGCGCTGGCGGTGATCGTCGTCATCGACTGCGACCTGCGCGTTCGCCTGATCAACCGCGAAGGCTGCGCCCTGCTCGGCCTGGGCGAGGCCGAAATCGTCGGCAGCAACTGGTTCGATCGCTTCGTTCCGGAAGCCGAACGCGAACCCCTGCGCCGCAGTTTCGCCAGCTGGCTGGCCGGCCGGCCGGCCGGCGTCATCGCCGGCCACAATCGAAACAACGTCCTCACCGCCGACGGCCGCATACGACTCGTGGCGTGGAGCAACGCCCTGCTGCGCGACGCTTCCGGAGCGGTGACCGGCACCCTCAGTTCCGGCGTCGACGTCACCGACCAGCACGCCAGCGAACTGCAGCTGCACGCGACCATCGAGCGCCTGACGGAGCTGAACCGCAAGCTCGAGGAAACGCAGAACCAGTTGCTGCAATCCGAAAAAATGGCCTCCATCGGCCAACTCGCCGCCGGCGTGGCGCACGAGATCAACAACCCGGTCGGTTTCGTCAACTCCAACCTCGGCAGCCTGAGGAACGAGGTCAATGACCTGCTGCGCGTCATCGACGCCTACGCGGCAGCCGACCCGATTCTCGCCGAGCACCCGGCGCTGATGGACGCCATCAGCGCCGCCAGGGACGCCGCCGACCTCGCCTACCTGCGCGAGGATGTCGGCACGCTGATCGACGAATCGCTCGACGGCCTGCAGCGCGTGCGCCGGATCGTCCAGGATCTCAAGGATTTCTCGCGCGTGGACAGCAGCGAATGGGCTTTCGCCAGCCTCGAGGCCGGGCTGGACAGCACGTTGAACATCGTTCGCAATGAAATCAAGTACAAGGCCGAGGTGCGCAAGGAATACGCCGGCATTCCCGAAGTCGAGTGCATCGCGGCGCAGGTCAATCAGGTCTTTCTCAACCTGCTGGTCAACGCCGCGCACGCCATCGACGAGCGGGGAACGATCACCCTGCGCACTGGCTGCGACGCGCGCGAGGTATGGGTCGAGGTCGAGGACAGCGGCAAGGGAATCGCGCCGGAAGTCCTGCAGCGCATCTTCGAGCCCTTCTTCACCACCAAGCCGATCGGCCAGGGCACCGGCCTCGGCCTGTCGCTGGCCTACAGCATCGCCCAGCGCCACGGCGGGAGGATCGAAGCGAGCAGCCAGGTCGGCAGCGGATCGAAGTTTCGCCTGCTGCTGCCAAGGGAGCGGGAGCGGGAGCGGGAGCGGGAGCAGGAGCGGGGTGACGCGCCAGCCCCCGCAGACACCGCACCGCCTGGGTAGGTCGCAGGCTGAGACCGATGGCGGGCAGGGAGACGGCCATGCCCGAGGTGGTCGCGGTCGCCAACGGCAGACCGATCTGGATGTGGACCGAGGGCGTTCCGGTCGAGGCGGCGGCGCGCGAGCAGCTGCTCAATACGGCCCGCCTGCCGTTCGTCTTCCACCACCTGGCAGTGATGCCCGATGTGCATCTCGGCAAGGGATCGACGATCGGCAGCGTCATTCCGACGCGCGGGGCAATCATTCCGGCGGCGGTCGGCGTCGACATCGGCTGCGGCATGATCGCCACGCGCAGCACGCTGAACGCCGCCGACCTGCCCGACAGCCTGCGTGGACTGCGCTCGGCGATCGAAGCCGCGGTGCCGCACGGGCGCACGCTCGGCCGCGGCAAGCGCGACGAGGGTAGCTGGCAGGGCTCGCGACTCCCGCCAGCCGCGGTCGACGCCCTGTGGGCCGGCCTGTTGCCGGGCTTCAGGCGCATCGTCGGGAAATACCCGCGGCTGCAGGACACGAACCACCACCAGCACCTGGGAACGCTCGGCTCCGGCAACCATTTCATCGAGGTCTGCCTCGACGAGGCCGAGCGCGTCTGGTTCATGCTCCACTCGGGTTCGCGCGGCGTCGGCAACGCCATCGGCAGCACGTTCATCGCGCTGGCGCAGGCCGACATGCGCCAGCACCTGGCCAATCTGCCCGACCGCGACCTGGCCTACCTCGAGGAAGGCAGCCGGCACTTTGCCGATTACCTGGAAGCGGTCGGCTGGGCGCAGGAGTATGCGCGCTGCAACCGCGTGGCGATGATGGGCCAGCTCGTCGCCGCGGCCCGCCGGGTGATCGGCAAGCCGTTCAGCGTCGACGCCGAAGCGGTGAATTGCCACCACAATTATGTCCAGCGCGAGCAGCACTTCGGCAGCGAGGTCTTCGTCACCCGCAAGGGTGCGCTCTCGGCGCGCAAGGGCGAGCTGGGAATCATCCCCGGCTCGATGGGCGCACGCAGCTACATCGTTCGTGGCCTCGGCAACGCGGAAGCCTTCTCCTCGTGCAGCCACGGCGCCGGACGCGTGATGAGCCGCAACGAGGCGCGGCGGCGATTCACCGTCGCCGACCAGGAGCGCGCCACGGCGCACGTCGAATGCCGCAAGGACAAGGCGGTGATCGACGAGATTCCGCTGGCCTACAAGGACATCGACGCGGTGATGCACGCCCAGCGCTCACTGGTCGAGGTCGTGCACACCCTGCACCAGGTGGTCTGCGTCAAGGGTTGAGCGAGCGGCGAGGGCGGCACGGCTGGCACATTGCGTTCGCGTCTGCGCTGCTGAAGCTTGCGTGGAAACACGGCAGCCCCACGCCAACCGACTCGTCGTTGCGAGGACGCGCAGCCGACGTGGCAATCCAGTTCCACCCGCGCACAACTTCTCCGCCGCATCGACTACGCGAAGAGCGTGCTGAACGGCAGGTGAAGAACGCGACGCGCTGCCAGCACCTTTTCAGGCGTGCTCGATCGGCGGCGCAACCTTGAAGATTTCGCCCAGCGTGGTCACCCCGGCGGCGACTTTCATCGCTCCCGCGATGCGCAGGGGCTTCATGCCTTCACGGAAAGCGAGCTCGCGAATCTTGGCAATATCCTTGTTTTCGCTGATCGCCAGCTTGACGTCGGACGAGAGCATGAGAATCTCGTACAGGCCGACGCGCCCGAGGAAGCCGGTCATGCGGCATTCGAGGCAGCCGACCGAGCGGTAGAAACGCTCCGGACGGTTGGCTTTCCAGGGGGCGACCAGCTGGTCCCACATGCTCTCCTCGACGGCATTCGCCGCGTGCTCCTGCTTGCAATGCGGACAGAGGATGCGCACCAGGCGCTGCGCCATGACCCCGAGCACGGTGGCGCTGAGCAGGTACGAGGGGATGCCGAGGTCGAGCATGCGGGTGATCGCCGCCGGCGCGTCGTTGGTGTGCAGGGTGGACAGCACGAGGTGGCCGGTCAGCGCCGCCTGAATCGCCACTTCGGCGGTTTCCAGATCGCGGATTTCGCCGATCATGATGATGTCCGGGTCCTGGCGCATCAGCGCCCTGACACCCTGCGCGAAACCGAGGTCGATGACGTTCTGCACCTGCAGCTGGTTGAACGCCGGCTCGACCATCTCGATCGGGTCTTCGATGGTGCACACATTGACCGCCGGCGTCGCCAGTTGCTTGAGCGTCGAGTAGAGCGTCGTCGTTTTTCCCGAACCGGTCGGGCCGGTGACGAGGATGATTCCGTTGGGCCGCTCGGACATCGTTTTCCAGCGCGCCTGATCGTCGTCGGTGAAGCCGAGTTCGGTGAAGTCGCGAACCAGCACTTCCGGGTCGAAGATGCGCATCACCAGCTTTTCGCCAAAAGCGGTGGGCAGCGTCGACAGGCGCAGTTCGGCTTCCTGGCCTTCGGCGGTGCGCGTCTTGATGCGCCCGTCCTGCGGCCGGCGCTTCTCGACGACGTCCATGCGCCCGAGGATCTTGACGCGGTTGATCATCGCCGCCATGACGCTCATCGGGATCTGGTACACCTGATGCAGCATGCCGTCGATACGGAAGCGAACGATGCCGACTTCACGCCGCGGCTCGATGTGGATGTCGCTCGCCCGCTGTTCGAACGCGTACTGCCAGAGCCAATCGACGATATTGACGATGTGCTGGTCGTTGGCGTCGAACTGGCGATTGGTCCGGCCGAGTTCGACGAGCTGCTCGAACGACGACAGGTTGCCGCCCTGGCCGCCAGTCTGGGCGGCTTTCTTGACCGAGCGCGCGAGATTGTAGAACTCGATCAGATAGCGCGCGACGTCGACCGGATTGGCGAGAACGCGGCGAATGTCCTTCTTGACGATGGCGCGGATCTCTTTTTCCCAGTCGCGCAGGAACGGCTGCGTCGTCGCCACCAGCACTTCGCGCGTCGTCACCTTGATCGGCAGGATGCCGAAACGCGTCGCGTAGGCACTCGACATGACTTCGGTCACCGCCGTGAAATCGACCTTCAGGGGATCGATATGGTGGTATTCGAGGCCCACCCTGGCGGCCAGCCACTCACCCAGCACTTCGAGGTTCAAGGCGCGCGGCGGCTCTTGCGACGACTTCCATTTCTGGTCGGCGACGATCACCAGCGGGTGCGCGGAAAGGCGATTGAGACGACTGTCCCTGAGCAGGACATCGGCGTCGGGCCGCTTGACCAGGCCATCTTCGACCAGCCAGCCGAGGATCTCCGCGAGCGTCAGGCGATGATCGTAGACGGTACTGACGGTGGCTTCGGGCATGGCGAACGTTCCAGGGCGGCGATCGACAACTATACCGGACAAGCCCGGCAGCGACCAATTCCGGCGGCAAGAGCGTGTAAGATACCAGCGCTCCGCCCGCCGCCCCTCGCGCTGCTCGCGAAGCCCATTTCCATGCCGGCCGGCAGAGCAGACGGTACGGCGCCAACCCCCAGGAGACCGCCATGCAGATGCGTTCATTGATCGTCGCAGCACTCGCCGCCAGCCTCATCGCCATGCCGGCCATCGCCCAGTCGGGCGCCGCCGCGGATACCACGACGACCACGGACGGAACGAGCGCCGCCATGCAGGGCGCGGGCTATCGCCGGGGAATGCTCGGCACACGCGGACCCTCCGACTGCGGCAGGACAAAGGACCCGCAACAGTGCGCCGCGCGCCGCGCCGCGCACCGCAAGGTTTACGAGGCCTGCCGGGAGAGGCAGGGTCCCGCGCGCGCCGAGTGCATGCAGCAGCAGGCAGCGCAGACCGATTGCGCGCAGGCGCGCGTCCCCGAGCAATGCGCGCAGCGCAAGACCGCCTACGCGCTATGCAATGGCCAGACCGGACCGCAGTTCAGGAACTGCGTGCTGCAGAAGACCTTGCCCGCGGACTGCAGCAAGGCCGGCGACGTGGCGGCCTGCCAACGACAGGACAAGGCCCGCAAGCTGTGCGCGGCGAAGAGCGGTGCGCAACACACGCAGTGCGTGCTCGACGTTCTCAACGCCGGGCAATGAGGCCTGACTGTCGCGCCCGGCACGGGTGGACAGCGGCGGCGGACGCCCCACCCCGTCACCCCGTCACCCCCTCGCCTTGACGCTTTCCGGAAGTCTCGTCAAGACCCTGACACGGCACTAAAGCAGCGCCGCGCGCCAGCGTTCGAGCTTGCTGGTGAAAGCCAGGGTATGGGCCGGGCTGCTCGAGGGCAGGATTCGCGTCTCGTAACCGAGGCCCTGAAAGCGGGCGGCGAGCCTGCCGGCGGTCTGGCCGTTGAAGCAGACGCGCTGCAGCAGCGGCGCGTCGACGGGCAGGCGTGAGAAATCGTTGCTCTCGGGCGAGCGGATCGCCGAGTCGAGCGCGCCCTGGCGCCGGCAGCAGCGGTAGACGTCCCAGACGCCGATACGATGGCGCAGCAGGCAGCGCTGCCGATCAGGGTAGTCGAGTTCGCCAAGCGGCTCGTCGAAGAGCGCCCCGAGCAGCCGCCAGAACTGGTTCTGGCGATGCCCGTAGTAGCGCTGCGCGGCCAGCGACGCCGGCGAAGGAAAGCTGCCGAGGATCAGCATCCTGACCCCGCTGTCGAGAATCGGCGGCAGGCCGTGCAGGATGCTCTCTGCGGGCGGCCCGCCGGCGGCGCTCACTTGCCGGCGCTACCCAGCGACAGGGCGAGCATCAGGTCGTTGATGCGCTTGACGAAACCGGCCGGATCTTCGAGCGCGCCGCCTTCGGCCAGGATCGCCTGCTCGAGGAGCAGGTTGGCCCAGTCGTCGAAGCGCGTTTCCTCGTACTTGAGGCGCTGCACCGCCGGGTGCTGCGGATTGACTTCGAGGATCGGCTTGCTCGCCGGCGCCTGCTGGCCGGCGGCCTTGAGGATGCGCTGCAGGTTGCCGCCGAGATCGTACTCGTCGGCGACCAGGCACGACGGCGAATCGGTCAGGCGATGGGTGACGCGAACGTCCTTGACCTTCTCGCCGAGCGTCGCCTTGACCTTTTCGATCAGCTCCTTGTACTCGTCGGCCGCTTTCTCGGCCTCTTCCTTCTCGGCCGCGTCCTCGAGCTTGCCCAGGTCGAGCCCGCCCTTGGCCACCGACTGCAGCTGCTTGCCGTCGAACTCGGTGAGATGGCTGGTCACCCATTCGTCCACGCGGTCGGAGAGGAGCAGCACTTCGAGGCCCTTCTTGCGGAAGATTTCGAGGTGCGGGCTGTTCTTGGCGGCGGTGAAGGTCTCGGCGGTGACGTAGTAGATCTTCTCCTGCCCCTCTTTCATGCGCGCCACGTAATCGGCCAGCGAAACGCTTTCCTCGGGGGTGTCGGCGTGCGTCGAGGCGAAGCGCAACAGCTTGCCGATGCGCTCCTTGTTGGCGAAGTCCTCGCCGACGCCTTCCTTGAGCACGCGGCCGAATTCCTTCCAGAAGGTCTTGTACTTCTCCTTCTCGGCGTCGTCTTCGCTATCGGCGAGGCTTTCGAGCAGGCCGAGAATGCGTTTCACGCAACCGCCGCGGATGGCTTCGATATCGCGCGACTGCTGCAGGATCTCGCGCGAAACGTTGAGCGGCAGGTCGTTGGAATCGACCACCCCGCGCACGAAGCGCAGGTAGAGCGGCATCAGCTGCTCGGCGTCGTCCATGATGAAGACACGGCGAACGTAGAGCTTGATGCCGTGACGGGCGCCGCGATCGAGCAGGTCGAAAGGCGCTTTCGAGGGGATGTAGAGCAGCTGCGTGTATTCCTGCTTGCCTTCGACGCGTGCATGCACGTGCGCCAGCGGGTTCTCGAAGTCATGCGCGACGTGCTTGTAGAATTCGTTGTACTGCTCGTCGGAGACCTCCGACTTCGGACGCGACCACAGCGCCGACGCCTGGTTGACCGTCTCGTCCTCGTCGGTGACCACCTGCTCCTTCTTCTCCTCGTCCCAGGTCTCCTTCTTCATCAGGATCGGCAGGGTGATGTGGTCGGAGTACTTGCGGATGATCTCGCGCACTTTCCAGGTCGAGAGAAACTCGTCCTCGCCTTCGCGCAGATGCAGGACGACCTCGGTGCCGCGCTGTGCGCGCTCGACCATCTCGACGGTGAACTCGCCCTCGCCGCCGGATTCCCAGCGCACCGCCTGGTTGGCTTCGAGACCGGCCCGCCGCGAGGTGACGGTGACCTTGTCGGCGACGATGTACGACGAGTAGAAACCGACGCCGAACTGGCCGATGAGATGCGCATCCTTGGCCTGATCACCGGTCAGCGCCGAGAAGAACTCGCGCGTGCCGGACTTGGCGATCGTTCCCAGGTGTTCGACGGCCTCGTCGCGCGACAGGCCGATGCCGTTGTCGGCGATGCTGATCGTGCGCGCCGCCTTGTCGAAGGAAACGCGGATCTTCAGTTCGCTGTCGTCGCCGTAGAGGCTGGCGTTGTTGAGGGCCTCGAAACGCAATCGGTCGCAGGCGTCAGAGGCGTTGGAGATCAGCTCGCGCAGGAAGATTTCCTTGTTGCTGTACAGCGAGTGGATCATCAAATTCAGCAGCTGTTTGACTTCTGCCTGAAAACCAAGTGTTTCCTTCTGTTCACCCATTGAAAACTCCGTGAAAGGTATTGATTGAAAACGCCGCAGCGAATGACGCACAGCCGTGCAAGCGCGCAATGGACCAACACGTGGGGACGGTCGAGGCGATTTCAAGCCCCGCCAGCGACGCGGGCCGAGTCAGTCCTCGATGGCCACGTAAGCCACCGCCAGGACCTCGACCTCGCGCGCGCCGGCCGGACTCTGGAAACGTACCGTATCCCCCGCTCGTGATTTGAGCAGCGCGCGCGCCAGAGGCGAGACCCAGCTGATTCGCCCGCGCGCGAAATCGGTTTCGTCGACGCCGACGATGTGGTAGGTCTGCTCGCCTCCCTCTTCGTCGGCGATGGTCACCGTGGCGCCGAAGAAGACCTGCTCGGTGCCCTGCCGCCCGGCCGGATCGACGACCTCGGCCAGATCCAGGCGTTTGGTCAGGAAGCGAATCCGCCGGTCGATCTCGCGCAGCCGCCGCTTGCCGTAGATGTAGTCGGCATTTTCCGAGCGATCGCCGTTCGCTGCCGCCCACTGCACGACGCCGACCAGCTGCGGCCGCTCGACGCGCAGCAGATGATCGACCTCGGCGAGGAGGCGTGCGTGCCCGCCGGGCGTGATGTAGTTGCGCGTCCCCGCCGGCAAGCGGAACGAGGGATCGAGATCCGCGTCGTCGTCTTCTTCGCCGTCGGTTTCCTTGCTCAATGCCTTGCTCATCGTCTGCTGCTCATCGCCTTGCGGTTGATCGCTTTTTCTCTCCGGCCCGCGGCCAGAAAACACAACGGCGCAGGTCCGCAAACCTGCGCCGCATGGTCTGGCCGCTGCGCGCTCAGTAACCGATATTGAACGCCACCACATCAATGCGCACGGTGTCGCGGCCAAGCGCCAGGGCCGTGTACCGCGCGAAGCGCGTCGCCCACTCACGCCGGTCGATGAAGCGTTGCTCGCCGCCGTAACGGGCGACGTTGAGAATCTTGTCGATGATCAGAACCTTGCCCATTGGATTGCTGGGTTCGCATTCGAGATCGGCGAACTCCTTGTCAAACCAGCGGCGCGCTTCTTCGGGAGACCCAGTAGCGAGTTCGGTGTGAGGGAACTTGAATTCGTAATCCCTCTCCCGCCCAAACGAAACGATTATGTGATAGACCATCTGCCTCCTCCCGGGGGTACACCAAGGTTACAATTTGACCCTCTATTCTATTCGTAAAAAGCAGCCCATGCCGCAAGTCGCCAGCGCGCGCGCCGAGTTTCTCGTCGGCATGCGCGCCTTTGCTCCGCTGAGCATGAGCATCATTCCCTTCGGTGTCGTTTGCGGCGCTGCGGCCAGTACGGCAGGCTTGACGCCGTTGCAGGCATCGGCGATGAGCTGGGTGATCTTCGCCGGATCGGCACAGATTGCCGCCACGCAGCTCTTCGCCAGCGGCGCGCCACTGCTGGTGATCCTGGCGACGGCGGCGATCGTCAACCTGCGCTTCCTGATGTACGCGGCTTCGCTGGCCACGCACTTCCGTGGCCAGAACCGGCGCTGGCAGGCGTTGATCGCCTATCTGCTCACCGACCAGGCCTTCGGGCTGACCATCGTGCACCGCACGCAGCACCCCGAGCGGCAAACCGACCTGCGCTGGTTCTATCTCGGTGTCGCCGGCGCCACCTGGCTGGCGTGGCAGCTGGCGACGATCGCCGGCATCCTCCTCGGCAGCCTGGTGCCGCCGAGCTGGTCGCTGGACTTCATCGTCCCACTGACCTTCATCGCCATGGTCGTACCGCTGCTCAGCGACCGCGCGATGTGCCTGGCCGCCGCCGCCGGGGCCCTGGCATCGGTGCTCCTCGTCCTGCCGTTGAAGCTCAACCTGATCGGGGCCGCGCTGATCGGCGTCGTGGTCGGCGTCGTCGCCGAGAAGCTGTGGAGCAGAGCGTGAACGTCAGCGGCGAGCTCGCCGGCGAACTGTTCGTGTGGTCTATGATCGTCGGCATCGGCGTCGCCACCTTCCTCATCCGCTATGCGCCAATCGCCCTGCTCGCGCGCCTCGAGCTGCCCGCATGGCTCACCCAGGCCCTGCGCTACGTGCCGCCGGCAGTGATGGCGGCAATCATCGCCCCGCCGTTGTTTTTTGCCGACGGCGCGCCTACCATTCACCCCGACCTGGCACGCATCGCCGCCGCCACGCTGGCCGCTGCCGTCGCCTGGCGGACGCGCAGTACCCTGTGGACCGTCGTTCTTGGCATGCTCGCCCTGTGGGGACTGCAGGCCCTGCCCGGCTAGCGAAGCAGAACCCTCTCACCCCCAAACACAGAAAGCCACCCATGCTCAGCGAAGAACAGACGATAGCCGCACGCGCCGCCCTCGACGAACTGCACATCGAGCATCGCGACCTCGACCTGGTGATCGATCACCTGCTGCTCAGCCCGCCACCCGACGAGCTGCTGGTGCGCCGCCTCAAGAAGCGCAAGCTGCTGCTCAAGGATCGCATCAGCCAGCTGGAGAGCGCGCTGGAGCCGGACGTTCAGGCCTGAGCGCCTGCAAAAAGCAAACGTCGCGTGGCAAGAGAGGGCGCCGGGAATGAATGAAGGAATGAAGGAATGAAGGAATGAGGCAATGAGGCAATGAGGGGCACAGCATGCAATTGAACGTCGCCGGGAAACGCTGCCACGTCGGCACCGGTGGCAAACCCTTCGACCCTGCCGGCTCGCCGTACCCGCCGCTGCTCCTGGTCCACGGCGCAGCCAACGACCGTGACTGCTGGCGCAGGGTCGCCGGCGGCCTGAGCGCCGCCGGCTGCGCGCTGCTGGTTCCCGATCTGCCCGGACACGGCCTGTCGGCCGGACCGGCCCTGCACAGCGTCGAGGAACTCGCCGACTGGCTACCGGCGCTGCTGGACGCCGTGGGCGTCGAGCGGGCGGTGCTGGTCGGACACTCGATGGGCTCGCTGGTCACGCTCGAGTGCGCCGCCCGCCATCCGCAACGCGTCAGCCAGCTGGCGCTGCTCGGCACGTCGGCGCCGATGCCGGTCGCCGACGCGCTGCTCAGCCGCGCCACGACGCATCCCGACAGCGTCGTGCGGATGATGACCGAATACTCGCACACGCTGCAGTTCCTGCTCACCGGCGGCGGCGGCCACGGCGTCTGGGGACCGGGCGTAACGCTGGCCATCATGCGCCGCAGCCCGCCTGGCGTCCTGGCCATCGACCTCGCCAACTGCAACGACTATGCACACGGCCTGGAAGCGGCGGCGCAGGTCGCCTGCCCGACGCTGCTGCTGGTCGGCCGCCGCGACCGCATGACGCCGCGCCGCAACCTGCCGCCGCTGCAAGCGGCGCTGCGCCAATTCATCCGCGTGGAAATCGCCGACTGCGGACACGCGATGATGAACGAGCAGCCGCAGGCGGTCGTCGACAATCTGCTGAGCTTTCTCGCCAGCACGGCGACACCCCCGGCCGTGCCGGCGGCAGCCAAGCCGGGCCGCTAGCGCACAGCTCGCCCGTTGAATCGTGCTCCGCCAGGGGCCAGCGCGCTGTTTCTTGTAGGAGCCCGATTCATCGGGCGATATAAGGTACCCGGCTAGCTCCTGCCGTCGCCGGAACGCGCCAGCAAAATCACCGCCCCAAGAACGATCGCCCCGCCGACGATCTGCCACTGGCCAAGCGCCTCGTCGAGAAACACCGCAGCCATGACAATGCTCACCACCGGTTCGAGCGTCGACAGCGTCGCCGCATCGGCAGCACCGAGACGCGCCATGCCGGCAAAGAAAGTGATCACCGCCACCACCGTCGACAAGGTCGCGATACTGCCGACCGCCGCCCAGCCCACCGTCGAGCTCGGAAAAGCCGGCCCGCGCACCAGCACTACCAGCCCACAAACGCAGGCCGCAGCAAGCAGAATCACCGTCGCCGACGCCATCACCCCGCTCACCGGCGTCACCCGCTCGCCGACCAGGATGTACACCGAATAGATCAGCGCCGCCGTGGCCCCGAGCAGGATGCCCAGCGTGCTGCCGGCCAGGCTGCCGCCAACCGCCAGCCCTGTCCCGAACAGCGTCGCCACCACCGCCAGCATGCGCAGCCCCGACAGCCGCCGCCGCGCGAGCACCGCCGACAAGACGGTGACAATCGCGGGATAGAGGTAGAGCAGCAGCGCCGTCAGCCCGGCGCTCGCATACTGCAGAGCGGCGAAATAGCAGAACGACTGCCCGACATAACCGAGCCCACCCATCGCCGCCAGCAGCCAAAGCGTGCGCCCGCGCGGCCAGGCCATTCCACGCACCCGCATCACCACCACCATCAGCGCACCGGCCAGCCCGAAGCGCAGAAACAGCAGGCTCGGCACATCGACGCCGTCGGCATAGGCCAGCTTGCCGAAGATCGGCATCGCCCCGAACGCCGTCGCCGAAGCAACGATACAGGCAACGCCAGCCAGACGGACGGCTGGCGCGGGGGGAAGGATGACGGACAAGGTCGGTGGCTCGGAGACTCGGGCAGGGCGCATGGGTGGCGCCACGGGCAAAGAAATCGCCGGACGGCCCTGGTCGGGATCTCCGGCGCTGCACAGCTTGGTACGCGGCGATTATAGGACGCTTCGCAGCGACGCCGTGATCGGCGCTGTTCTTGCCATTTCGTCATCGATCAGGCAGAGGTATGAATATGGCCGCTTCCGCCACCCTGTCCCGAAAGTTCCAGATCTCCATCCCCGAGACGCTCCGGGACGAGCAGCACTGGCACGCTGGCCAGGAGTTCGTGTTCATTGCGAAGAGAAGCGGCGTCCTGCTCATTCCCGTTCCCGAACTGGCGCAGCTGGTCGGTATCGCCAAGGGTACAAACCGTGACGCCTACCGCAACCGCGAGGACCGCTACTGACGGCGCAAAGCCAACAGTGTGCTGCGCAATGCGTGCTAGGCTTTCGGGCATAACAAGGCGCATCCGACCGGGCAGCGAAACCCGCACCAGAATCCGACATGGCGGCTCTCAAACTTTTCATCAGCCACAGTTCCCGACTGCGTCCCGCCAGTGCGGATGGCGCCGAGGCGCAAGCGAACTGGCAACTGCTGCAGGACACCTGCACAGGGCTGAAGACCGAGTACGGCGACAAGATCGAGATCCTGGTCGACTACGAGGGCCTGCATCCCGGCGACGACTGGGAACGGCGGCTCAACGAATGGCTGGCCGAGTGTCACGCGGCGATCATCCTCTTTTCGCGACGCGCCATCGAGGAATCGAACTGGGTCAGGAAGGAAGCCGCGATCCTCAGCTGGCGTGCCGAACTCGACCCGGGCTTTCCGCTCTTCCCGGTCCTGCTCGACCAGCAGAGCAGTGCTGAAGATCTCGAGAATGACTTCTTCGGCACGCTGCGCATCAACCGCACCCAGTGCGTTACCAAAGTGACCACAGCAGCGCAGATTCTCGACGGCATCAAGCCAAAGCTCGGAGATCATCCCGCGATCCTGCGGGGGACGGGAACGACACCTTTCCAGCTGCTGCTGGAAACGGTGGAAAGCGCGATCACTGACCAAATCAGTTTGCCAAACCTGCAGCGACTTTCGGAGCGGCTCTTTCCAGAAACAGCCCGGCCTTCGACCCACGCCGCCTGCGCAAGTGTCTTGGCTCGACACTTGCTAAACAAAGGCGAAACGTCGCTGCAGCGATTTCAGGACTTTCTGGACGCGGCGCGGCCACGTCCACCCCGAGAGCGTGCCGCCGAGCTCTTGAAGTACCTGCGCGCACTATGGGTCGACGCTGGAGCGTGTGGGAGGATTTCCGCCGCACGCTTGCACGGCAAGTGCTTGGCACTCAACGGCGAGCTCGTAGGACACTCGGAACCAGAACTGGACACCAAGTGCTTTACTCTCGATCGCTATCTCGAACGCGCCTGGCCAGGAACTGACCGAATGAACGTGATACAGGTATCGGACGCGGGGGACGTGGACGCGATCCAGAACGAAATCCGCCGCAGCTACCGCAAAGGCTCTTCGACGCTCTCAGACGACGCGATCGACGACATGGTGCGCCAAGACCCGTGGCACGTGGTGGTGTTCGTGCCAGCCACGGCGTTGAAGGGCGGCGTTGCACCCGACGCGCGCCTGGTCAATGATCTCGAACGACTGCAACGCAACTACCGCAATCCGGTTTTCGTTTTTGGCCTCGGCGTGCAGTTCCCTGAGGAACTTCCGGATACCGTCATGCGTGTTCTGCCGGAACTGTCCCTTGAAACCGAGCATGCTCAGTTCTCCGCCGAAGGCCGCGCACGCAAACTGCTCGACAAATCCTACCCCTACCGTTAGGACCCCGCCGATGGCCCTCTACACCCCCAGGAAGTTCGAGCTCGACGCAGATTACTGCGTTCGCCGTGATGACAAGCGTCACATCCGCCCCTACATCTTTCCGGAAACGGCGGTCATCGCCGTCGATGTGGCGCTGGCCACCAACCGGCCACTGCTCATCGCCGGCCCACCGGGTTGCGGCAAGAGCCGCCTGGCGGAGGCGATGGCGAATGTCCTCGGCTGGCACTTCCTCAGCAAGACGATCACCTCGCGCACCCGGCTCGAAGAGCTGACCGTCGAGGTCGACCACCTGCGCCGCCTGCACGACGCACACCGTGCGGCCAGCCTCAAGCCGGATCAGGCGTATCACAATCCCGGCATCTTCTGGTGGGCTTTCGACCGGGAGTCGGCCGCACGGCGAGGACTCAGCGCTGCCGACGCCGCCCTGCCCTTTCCCGGTAGGGACGGGGCGTCCGCCGGAGAACACCACCACACCGTCCTGCTCATCGACGAAATCGACAAGGCAGAGCCAGACGTGCCGAACGACCTGCTCGAACCGCTCGACCGCAGCAGCTTCTGTCTACCTGATGGGACGACGCTGCACGCGAACCCTGAACAGCAGCTGCTGACCGTCATCACCACCAATCGCGAGCGCGAGCTGCCGCAGGCGTTTCTGCGCCGCTGTGTGAGCCTGGTTCTCGGCGAACCGAAACGCGACACGCTGCTCGCGATCGGCAACGCCCACTTTGGGGACGAGTGCAGGACCTTGATCGAGGTGCTCGCCGACAAGCTGATCAAGATCCACGAGGCATCTTCGACCAGCGGGCGCCGCCCGCCGGGCACCAGCGAATTCCTCGACGCCATCCGCACCTGCAAGGAATTGTCGATTGACGTTGCCGACACCAAGCTCTGGAGCCAGATCGAGCGCGCCGTTCTGGTCAAGCCCACGGTCTGAAACAATGGCCACTTCGCGCCGAAATGCCGACGAGACCCAACGCGGCGAGATTCATCTCGGCGACCTCATCCGCGCGCTCGGCACGCTGCGTTGCCGGGACGACGAGCACGCGCAAGCGATTGCCGGCTGCCTCGGTTTCGGGCTGGCGGCCCCCGACCTGCAGCCCGACAGGCCGACGCCGACGGTCTATGACCGCAGCCGCTTGTCGGCCCAGCCAAAAACCGAAGCTCCTGCCACGCCGCGTCGACCGGGGCTCGCCGCGCCGCCGACACGCACGCCGCCGATCGATCTGCCCGCACAGACACTGACATCGACGCTCAACGCCGTCGCCACGACGCCCGTGATCGATAGCGCCGCAGAACCGGCCTGGCTTAGCGGCGATTACCAGCGCCTCGACCCCGCGCCCGGTGTTTCGCCGCCGCGCCAGACGCTGATCCCCACCGAGACCGCCCGCGGCGTGTTCACCGCCGCCCTGGCGACGCGGCGCCAGGGTGACCAACTCGACGTCGATCAACTGGTCCGCCGCGTCGTCGAAGGACGTCTGCCGCCGCGGCTGCCGCGCCTGCACTCGGCGAGCCTCGCCCGCGGCTGCCAGCTCCTGCTCGACTTCAGCGACAGCATGCTGCCGTGGTGGGAAGACCTGCGTGTACTGGCCAGGCAGCTCGCCGGCGTGCTCGGCGAAGAACGGGTCTCGCTCTTCGACTTCGACTCCGCCCCCGGGAAAGCCGGGCGCTGGCTGCCCGGCGAGGACGCAGAACAAGACTGGCAGCCCTGGCAGCCCGAGCCCGGTCGGCCGATCCTGGCCGCCACCGACTTCGGCATTCAAGGATTGCCACCGCGCAGCCGGCCCGACGCCGGCTGGCAAAAACTGATCAAGGACTGCCGCGCGCTAGGCTGCCCGCTGATCGTCCTCGTCCCCTGGTCGCCGGAATACTGGCCGACCGCCCTTGGCCCCGACGTCGAACTGGTGCACTGGCATCCGCGCACCAGCGCCGCGATGCTCAGCCGGCAACTCGGCGGCGGCCAGCGACCGACGCGATGAGCTGGCTGCAGCCAAGCGCTTTCGAGCAGGAGCTCGTCGCCGACGTGCGCGCACGCTGGCAGGAGATCGTCCCGCTGGCGCGCCTGCTGTCGCTCGCCACGCGTATCGAGCCGCTATTGCTGCGCAATGCCCGGCTGCACTTCCTCCCCGGCAGCGCCACGGAGATCGAGTCACTGCTCTGGTTCAGCCCGCTGATCGGCGCGCGCAGCAGCGGCGAGGTGATCCTGCATGCCGGCGTAGCGCGCCTGCTCGCCGACGCGCTGCGCGCCGATCAGCCCTTGTTCAACGAGGTGCGCAGCTTCATCGCGCACCACAGCCGCCACTGGTCGCCCGAAGACCGTCTCGAACAGGATCTGCGTATCGAAGCTCTGCTCGATCATCAGCGCGCGGTTCAGCAGGGCCTGCAGGACATGCTCAAGCGCATCCACGACGAAGGCGACGAGGAACAGCGCATTCGCCTGGCACGCTGGAGCCGGCGCAGCCTGGCAAGCGTCGGTGGCGCCGAGAGCAGGCTGGCGGAAGCGCGGCTGCTGACCCAGTACGCGAGTTGCAGCCTCGGTGCGAGCAGCGGCCTGGCCGCCGGCAATTCGGCGGCGCCGGCAACGCTGCCTGACTGGCTCAAAGACAAGCTGCCCGCGCCTTTCCGGCCGGCCCGGCTGGCGGTCAGCCTGCACTGGGAGGCTGGAAAACCCCAGGTGCTGCACTGCCGGGCCGCCACTGGCAGCGAGCCGGCCATTGACCTGTCGACACCGCTGCCGGCGAGTCTGCACGTGCAGTGCGCAGGCACCGACAGCGGCACCTGGCACGTCGTCGGCGCCGATACGCGCATCGCACTGCCGCTGATCGCCGAGCGCGTCCTGCTGACGACCATCGACGGCCGCCGCTACGAGTTGCTCGCCGAACTGCCCGCCGAGGTCGCCGCTGCGGAGGCGGCTGCCGCCCCGCCGCCGCTCTACCTCAGCCACCTCGCCGCCGACCGCGAGCAGGCTCGCCGCATCGCCGACTGGCTGGCAAGGCAAGGGATAAGGCTGCAACTGATCGAGGAGGAATCGCTCGACAGCGCAGCAGCCGCAGCCGCAGCCGCCAACGAAGGCCAGGGCGAAGCGCTTCGCGTGCTGCGCCTGTGGACCCGCGCGGCGCAGGCTTACTGGGCCGAAAAGACCGGCAGCGACGCCCTGCCCGGCCCACGCGCAGCCTTGCTGCGCACCGAAGCACTCGCCGCGCCGCCGCCAGGCCAGGGCGCCGAGCGACTGCTCGAGCTCCTCGACTGGCAGCAGCCGGAGAAGTCGGAAGAAGCCAGGAACTTCCTCGAACAGCTGCGCGCCTGGCTGGCCGACGAGCAGCCGCCGCCAGAAGCGGAAGCGGCCAAGGTCGGCGAAGGTGGCGAAGGTGGCGAAGGTGGCAGCGAGGCCGAAGCCCTGCTCGCCGAACTCGCCGACCCGAAGACACCACCACCACGCCGCCTGGCGATTGGTGATCGCCTGGCCGAAATCGGCGACCCGCGGCCAGGCGTCGGCGTACGCGAATTCGTGCGGCGCGATGCGCCGCCGCGCGTAGCGGAAGCGCCGGCAGAAGCGTCGCCGCCCGAAGTCGACCAACTCCTCAATGAACTCGAACGAATCGAGACGCCTCCGCCACGCCGCCTGGCGATTGGCGATCGGCTGGTCGAAATCGGCGACCCACGTCCGGGCGTCGGCCTCGACAATCGCGGCCTGCCGGCGCTCGACTGGGTCGAGATCCCCGGCGGGGAGTTCATCTATCAGAACGGAGAGAAGCGCAGGCTGCCGACCTTCTACATGGCGCGTTACCCGATCACCAACGCGCAATACCAGGCCTTCATTGACGCGGGCGGTTATGGGAACGATCGCTGGTGGCACGATCTCTTGCGGCCCAATCCGGCAGAATCGCGCTGGCCGCAGGCCAATCGGCCGCGCACGAACGTGGACTGGTACGAAGCGGTGGCTTTCAGCCGCTGGCTAAGCCGAACTTTGGCCCGCCGAAATAGCTGGAGCCCTTGTGTGATGCGGGGTCTGGCTTTTTTTCTGCCGAAAGCGTACCCATGTAAAATGAGATGGTTGCCCTTGCTTTTTGGGCGGATTTGTTGCATGGTAGAGCCATGTATATCGAGGCCATCCCCAACCGCAACTCGCCGCCGGCCGTGTTGCTTCGCGAGGCGTTCAGGGAGCAGGGCAAGGTCAGGAAGCGCACCCTGGCCAATCTGTCATGCTTGCCTGCGGAAGTCGTCGAGGGGCTGAGGGTTCTCCTCAAGGGTGGCGTGGCCGTACCCAGTGCAGAGGAGGTCTTTACCATCGAGCGCTCGTTGCCGCACGGCCACGTGGCCGCCGTACTGGGTGGCGCAACCGCCTGCGGTGCGCGCGACTGGTTCGCCGCCGCCCCCGAACGGCTGCGCAAGCTCCTGCTAGCGATGGTCGTCGCACGCATCGTGTCGCCGGCTTCGAAGCTCGCTACCCACCGCATGCTCAGCGACGATACGGCGGCACACTCGCTCGGAAGGGTGCTGGGCCTGGGACAAATCGAACCGGAGGACTTGTATCGTGCGCTCGACTGGCTACACGCGGCACAACCGGACATCGAGCGGCGCCTGGCGCGCAGGCACCTGGTCGGTAGTACCCTGGTGCTCTACGACCTGACCTCGACCTGGCTCACCGGCCGTTGCTGTCCGCTTGCCGCCCGCGGGCATTCGCGCGACGGCAAGCGCGATGATCCGCAGATTGTCTTTGGGCTGATCTGCGCCGCCGATGGCTGCCCGGTCGCGGTGGAGGTGTTCTCGGGCAATACCGCCGACCCGGCGACCGTCGCCGCGCAAGTGGCCAAACTCAAGTCACGCTTTGCAATCGAGCAGATCGCCTGGGTGGGTGATCGGGGGATGATCACCTCGGCACGCATCCGCAACGTCCTCAAGCCCAATGGGATGGACTGGATCAGCAGCCTGCGGGCACCACAGATCGCGCAACTGGCGCAGGAACACGGTCCTTTCCAGCCATCTCTGTTCGATGAACGCAATCTCCTTGAACTCACCAGCGAACACTTCCCCGATGAGCGCCTGGTGGTCTGTCGCAATCCCCTGCTGGCCGAGGAGCGGGCGCGCAAGCGCAGCGAGCTGCTGGCGGCGACCGAGGCTGAGCTCGCGACCGTGGCGGCAGCCGTGACGCGGGCGCGTAACCCGCTGCGCGGTGCGGCGCAGATTGCGCTACGCGCGGGCCGCGCGATCGACCACTATCACATGGCCAAGCACCTGGTGCTGACGATCACCGACAGCAGTCTCAGCTGGGCGCGCAAGACGGAGAAGATTGCCGAGGAAGCGGCGCTCGACGGCTTGTATGTCATTCGTACCAGTCTCGCTGCCGACAAGCTGGAGGCCAATGCCGCGGTCGTCGCCTACAAGAGTCTGTCTCAGGTCGAGCGCGCCTTCCGTTCGATCAAGACGGTCGATCTGAAGGTGCGGCCGGTCTTCCACTACAGCGCCGAGCGGGTGCGGGCGCACGTCTTCCTTTGCATGCTTGCCTACTACGTCGAGTGGCATATGCGCCGCCGTTTGAAGCCCATGCTCTTCGATGATGAGTTCATTGACTCGGCACAGGCCGACAAACCTTCCGCCGTCGCCAAGGCCCAGCGATCGGCCCACGCAAAGACCAAGGATGCCACCGGACGTGCCGACGACGGTATGCCTCTGCACAGCTTTCGCACCTTGATGCAGGACTTGGGCACGCTCGCCTATAACGTCACCTATACGGCGCTCAACCCCAAAGCCAAGATCATTCTCACCACCCGGCCAACGCCCTTGCAGGAAAAAGCCTTTGCGCTTCTTGGGGTCAACCCCGGGCGTACCCAGTAAGCGACCATCTGATTCCTAAATAGCGTCAACCAATCAGATACTTACTTCCTTCACCTAGTCAAAGTTCGG
>Ga0209174_10000616_pt1 | contig 26203 bp, 19 predicted proteins | sample JI91814BDNA_FD_187505 | JGI IMG/M metagenome (GOLD analysis project Ga0209174, IMG submission 187505) | Wastewater effluent complex algal communities from Wisconsin, to seasonally profile nutrient transformation and Carbon sequestration -... | ecosystem: Engineered > WWTP > Effluent > Algae...
CGAAGGATTGCGGATTAGATGATATAGCCGCTGGCTCTTACATTGGAACCTGGTCAACTCTTATGACTTGTATTTCCATTTTAGTTGGATCCGTTGTAGATGCAATTGGTATAAAGCGAACACTTATAATTGGAATGGGCGCAATGCTTTTCGGTCGATTGGTCATGCCATTTACGAATCAGTTAATCCTTGTTAGCCTTTTTGCTTTTATTCCTGTAGCGATTGGAAATGCCATTTTAATTCCAGTTTTATCTGTAGGTATTAAAAAATATACAACTACAAAAAGCACTGCCTTAGGTTTTGGATTGTTTTATACTCTAATGAATGTTGGCTTTGCACTCGGAGGATATATCTTTGATAAAGTAAGGGATATTTTTGGGGAGCATACAATCCAAATAATTCCTGTTGCAGGAATCGAAATTTCTACTTATCAAATTATTTTCTTAGTAAGTTTTATCATTACCATTCCATCTATGCTTTTGATATTTGCAATGAGGGAGGGAGTTAGCCTTTCGGAGAATGGGATAATCAGTATTATTCAAAAGGAAAGGAACGATTTAAGTTTTTTCAAATCATTAATACAGGAAATTAAAAAGTCTTTAATAGATACAGTTAAAATAATGAAGACAGTGTTTTTCGAAAAGACATTCTGGACATATTTATTTATGCTTGGAATTTTAGTGTTTGTAAAACTTGTTTTTTATCATTTTAATTATACATTTCCAAAATACGGCATACGAGTATTAGGCGATGGAATTAAAGTAGGAAGTATCTACGGTATATTAAATCCTGTAATGATTATATTTCTTGTTCCTTTGATTGCTCATTTTACAAAGCATATTAAATCATATTATATGCTTATTGTAGGGACTGTTGTTTCTTCCATTTCCATTTTTATTGCGGCAATTCCTGGTTTCCTCTTTGAGCCTCTTATCAAAACATGGTTTGGAAATTTGATTCTAGTAGACTGGCTTGAACTTAATCCAGATCGGCAAAACCCAATTATCCTCGGACTTGTTTTTTTTATTATTTTCTTTACTATTGGAGAAGCTATTTGGTCACCGCGACTCATGCAATTCTCTGCTGAGATTGCCCCAGTTGGAAGAGAAGGAACTTATATCGCACTTTCTTATCTTCCTTATTTCTTAGCTAAAATGATCGCAGGTCCTTTATCCGGTTGGCTTCTGGCAACCTATACTCCCGAGGGTGCTAATTCTTATCCCGATCAATTTATGATTTGGATTTGGATTGGCGGTATGACAGTGTTATCCCCGATTGGGTTAGTTGTGTTTCGAGGACTTTTTATGAGAAGGGGAGACGCTAAGCTTACCAATGACTTGAACTGAGCTTTCTAAAATGTTTGAACACTGATGTGAAGCATTGAAAATACTTTTAAGCATTTCCAAATTAAAATTTTAGCAAGTTCTAATGTCTTTTTTATTATAATTCGAGAAAATGTAAAAAATATACTTTACAGCTTATTTATTTGTGATTAAATCCACATGTTTTAGAAACCTATAAAAAATTTTAATGAGATGGAAGAAATTCAAATCTCTTGAGACGTAAAATGGAAAAACATTTTTATAAAATTTACTCTTTTTATTTCGTGCTTATTTCTTTATTTACTGCGAGCGATTGCACTCCAAATTTAGAGAGAAATGTGTTAGAATATAGTGGATTATCCAAAGTATTCACTATAAAGAGTTTAACTGGAAATAATTCTCCAACTACAACTGCGCTTTCCTCAGCAAAGGATATTACATCCTATTCAATTCCCTCCTTAGGGATAACGGGTATTATCTCCGGAGCACAAATTAGTCTTTCTTCCGATACCCTAACATCTTTTACTCCTCTTGTGGCGAGATTTACTACAACAGGAAAATCAGTAACTGTGTCAGGAATAAATCAAATCAGTGATACTACGGCTAATAGCTATAATTCAAATTTAATTTATACAGTGACAGCAGAAGATGGCTCTACACAAAATTATACAGTTACCTTAACTGCGCCTAGAACTTATGGTGGGTCTTCCCTTGTTATCTGGTTAAAAGCAGATTCAATTAATTTGAGTGATGGAGCAAATGTTTCAATATGGACAGATTCAAGTGGGACAGGAAATCACTTTACTCAAGTTACGGGCGGATTACAACCAATGTTTAAATTGAATCAAGTCAATGGTTTACCTGCAGTGCAGTTTAGAATGGCGGGGGCGCAGATCATGAGAATAGTTTCAGGTGGCACAAGCCTATATGTAACAAACAGTGGGAGTTTATTTTTTGTTGGCAAGTTGATTCAAACAAATGCTAGTGGAACAACGATTCTAAATATTAATGGCGGTAATGGAAGAGAAATGTCACTATCGCATCCAGCCGCTCAATATCTTCAATGTCGCAATGGTATAGCTTGTGCTCCAACTTCCGTCGCTTCCATACCTTTGAATTCTTATATTGCAATAGGAAGCATTCAGGATGCAAATAATACTGTGAATGAAATTTGGAATGGAGATTTAAAGGGAAGTATTTCTGCTGCTGGTGGAAACTTTGATTATGTTGCTGGAGCTGCTCCGGGGACATCTTATTTAAGCAATGGAAATTTAGATGTAGATTTTTCTGAAGTTCTTTTTTTTAATACTAACCTAACTCAGAATGAAGTTGATAAAGTATTTTGTTATTTAAGAGCAAAATACAATTTAACCGCTACTAACACAAGTTGTGGAAATTAAATTTAATTTTAAAAAATGAGTTTATTTAAACTAAACTATCTTCTTAAAAATAAATTTTCTTTTGTAACAAGTCCATCTTCATAGTTCGCATAATTCTTGTTAATTCGATTTAGATAGTACATCTTAACTTTGCCTTTGTTTTTAGCGTCCACCTCTCCACGATATTCACAATCAAAATATTCTTTTACAAGATCATACGTCGCATAAGAGATATTAATTCTTCCAGCAGTTCCGCTTGATTCCATTCGACTGGCTGTATTTACAGTATCTCCCCAGATGTCGTAAGCAAATTTCTTTTCACCTACGACTCCTGCCATAACAGGTCCCGAGTGGATACCGAGGCGTAACTCCCAATAGGTTAAATTTTTTTCTTTTTTCTGAATTTTCATTTGGTTCATAAAAGATTGAATTTCTAATGCAGCGAGGCAAGCATTTATAGCATGGTGCTCGTCTGGCCTTGGTATACCGCCTGCACACATATAACTATCTCCAATTGTTTTTAATTTCTCCAGGTTGTATCTTTCAATGATCTTGTCGAATTGCTTAAAACAAGTATCAAGTTCTTGGATTAATTCCTGCGGACTAAGTCCTTCTGCAATTTGAGTAAATCCCTTGAAGTCGGTAAACATTATACTTGAATTTTCAAATAATACCGGGGTAACAGATCCTTTTTCTTTTAATTCTTCAGCAACTTCTTCCGGGAGAATATTGAGAAGTAGCCTGTCTGATTTTTCTAAAGCTATTTCAATCGCTTTATTAGCTTGATTTAATTGTTCTGTTCTCTCGATTACTTTACGCTCTAAGTTTTCCGAAAGATCTTCTACCTGTGTGAATGCTTTCGCAAACCTGGCGGATAATAAAAATGCCTGCGAAAAAATAAATACAAATAATCCAGACGGAGTATAGAAACCTGTATAGATAATTAAATTGGTATGGAGTATATCGTTTACTATTGCAAGAATCAAAAATATTGATCCAGCTAAGAACGATTTCGCTCCTTCCCTGTCTTTTATGATCGCTTTAATAAAAATATATATGCCAAGTAATATAGCAAATATAGCTACGACTTCCATATACAAAACAGTATGGGTAAAAATTCGAGGTGGAAATAGAATAACAGGAATTAATAATATATAAGAAAAAATCTGTATTAAAAGAATTGGAATTCTAGGAGAGTCTTCTGGAAAAATTTCTCTTAAGTATAAAATAAAAAAAGGGATTCCAAGATAAAATGCAGTATACTCTAATTTAATTCCTAAATCAAATGGAAACCCGGGAAACAAAGTGTAAAAATAAAATTCTCCAGTGAGCAGAGTTCGTAGGGATACTAAAATACATATAATTCCAAACCATAAGGCTGAACTATCTTTTCGTTTAACAGAGAATAGCCCTAAATGATAAAGCCCCATTATTAAAAGTGAGCCGGCAAGAAAGATATCCACAAACAAATTTTTCTCTCTTTCTTTTATAATATCGCGATCAAGTCCAATCGGGATTGGATACCAAATTCCTCCTTGTTTATAATTGAAATTTGATATCTGGATAACTATTTCATACTCGCCCGAGGTTACTTCTGGTAATCCTACAATTTGAACTTTATAATCTGGAATGGATTCACCTGGAGAGATTCCTGTACGTCCTACTGAGGCATATAGTTTACCATTTATAAATAGCTTAAAGGCAGTTCCCATCGTAGGTAATTGGAGAGATAATCCAGAAGTTTGGTTTGTTATAAATTTTAGTCTATAAGTAGCATAACCATCTCCGTCTATTATTTGCGGATTATCTTTATTAGGCGAAACATTATAGCCATTCCAGGAATTCGGAACGGAAATATAATTAATTTTGTCCTGTTGGTGTAGGCGATGCATATATGCATCACCTACAGGCATTGGTTCTAAAAATTCATTCCAATAAAATTCCCATTCCCCATCTAAATTTACTATTCCAGTTTCACTTTCTGATTGAAAATTCCAACTTCTTAAATCTAAAATCCCCTTTGTGGCTTTGGGATAAATAACTGCTTGATTTTTTTTACAATCAGCTAAATTAAAAATAAAGACAAATAAGAAAAATTTTAGAAGATTCATGAGGGGTATTTTCTATAAATAAAACAAACTTGTCAAAGCCTATTTAATTTTTTTATCCACCAAGTTCTTCCCATCTTTTAAACTTAGCATCAATGAGTGCATCCGTTTCCACTATTTTAGCACTTAGAGTTTCTACTTTTTTAAAATCAGAATGAAAAGTAATTAGGTCTCCCTGGATTTTTTCTTTTTCTTTTTCTAAGACTTCAATTTCTTTTTCGAGAGATTTTAATTCTTTTTCTTCTTTGAAGGATAATTTCTTTCCCTGCGGTTTATCGGAAGTAGCCGGAAGTGGCGTTGGTTCTGGAGCTGAACTCGATTGAATCGATTGCACAGGCGTAGATTTTTGTTTCGAGTCTGATTTTGGTTGGTTCAAATACTCCGTATAACTTCCAGAATATAAGTCAATATTTCCTTTTCCATCGAATATGAGTAATTGGTCTGCTACTCTATCCATGAAGTATCTATCGTGAGAAACTGTTAGAACACAACCTGGAAAATCTAATAAAAATTCTTCTAAAATGGAAAGTGTCTTTATATCGAAGTCATTGGTCGGCTCATCTAATATGAGGAAGTTAGGGTTATGCATGAGTATCTGCACCAGGTAGAGTCGCCTTTTTTCTCCACCGGAAAGTTTTTCGATTGGAGAGGATTGCATCTTAGAAGGAAATTGAAATCTTTCTAGCATGAGCCCCGCACTCAAACGATTTCCATCTTCGAGTAAAATGTATTCCCCTGCGGTCTTTTGGATGTATTCTAGAACACGCATGGATTGTTTTAATTCAATATTATTTTGATCGAAGTAACCAAACTTAGTATTAATACCGGGACTTACTGAGCCAGAATCAGGGGTTAATTTTCCAGTTAATATGTTGAGTAATGTTGATTTGCCGGCACCGTTAGGTCCTACGATTCCTAATCTTTCGTAGTGTTTAAATGTATAAGAAAATTTATCTATGAGCTTACGGTCATTAAACCCTTTTGTGATATTATTAATTTCTAAAATTTTCTTTCCGATTTTCTTTGGGTCAACTTTAAATGTGAATGCTTCTTGTTGAACCATTTTCTCTCGGTTGACTACACCTATAATTTTATCCGTTCTGGCTTTTTGCTTTGTGCCACGCGCTTTCGGCTGACGTCTTAGCCATTCCAATTCTACTCGCAAGAAACTTTCTGCCTTTGCTTCTTTTCTTGCATTGGCTTCATCCATTTCAACTTTCTTTTCGAGATAATAATTGTAATTCCCTTCAAAGAGAGTAGATTGGGGGAGTGCAATTTCTAGAATTTTATCAACAACCAAATCAAGGAAATAACGGTCGTGAGTCACAAGAAGCAGTGCCTTATCCATTTTGATTAAATAATTTTCTAGCCAGAGAATTGTCTCCACATCTAAATGGTTTGTTGGCTCATCTAAAATTAAAAGATTTGCGTCATCAATTAGAGTCTGCACTAACTCTACTTTTTTTAACATTCCACCGGAGAGTTCTGACATACGGCGATTTAACCCTGAAATGCCAAGCTCGTTTAGAATAGATTTTATCTGGTCTTCGTATTCCCAGGCATTCGCTTTGTCCATTTCTTCCATGATATCATGGAATTCTTTTTCTAGTTTTTCACTCGAGTCTGTTTCCATTTTCTCGGAAATTTCTTCGTAGCGTTTAACAAGTGTTAGCGCCTTACTTTTTCCTTTGAAGATATGCTCTAGAATCGTATCGTTTGGATCGAAGGGAGGATTTTGTTCGAGGGAAGAAATCTTAAGAGAGCGGTTTTTGTAAATAGCCCCTCCGTCTGCGTCTTCTAAATCTTTTACCATTTTTAAGAAAGTGGATTTTCCCGAACCATTGATTCCGATGATGGCTATTTTTTCACCTTCGTTTAATCCAAAGGTTAATTCACGAAAAAGTTCTTTCTCGCCTGCTTTTTTTGAGAGTTTGTCGACTGATATTAGATTCATATTCCCTTTGTCATACTCGTATCCTTATAAGCCCTGACAATCTTTAAATCCTTTACAACCTGCGGATTTGTGCGAACGTGGAAACTGCTATGAATACGAAAGCAAAGAAGAAATTAGTAAAAATTCCAGTTGTTAAAAAAAATACAGTCAGAAAAAAACCTGAATACGAAGCAAGCCTTGCAATTGCAGGTGGTGGTTGCAAAGCGTTATACGGCATGGCTGTTGGTTACAAGCTCAGAAAATGGGGCATTCAATTAAAAGAAATATCCGGAGTAAGTGCAGGAGCTGCGATGGCACTTGGAATTCTTTCTGAAACAGAGGATGAATCGATTGAATATTTTACAGAGCTAACAAAAAGAAATAAATCTAATTTTCAAGTCATGAGTCTTTTTCAGGGTAAGAGTCCTTTTCCGCATGAAAATATTTATCGTCGCTTAATTCGACATGGATTAAATCTCGAAAAAATTCGTAAGTCAAAAGTTAAAATCTATATAGGCACAGTTCAGGCGATTCCCAAGAAATCAGGAATCAATCATTACTGGGATATTGCAAAACTAGTAACAGAGACTACCCGTGCTTATCTGCTAGATGAAAATGATAAGGAGCAGGGAATACCATGTAGCCGCGTGAGCAAGATCATGGAAAGGTGGAATATGCAGCCAATCATTTATACTAATAAAGATTTAAAATCACCTGAGATTATTGAAAGTATAATTTTAAATTCCTCTTCCATTCCGCCTGTCGTTTCTTTTCAGAATAATAACAAAGTATATTTTCTAGATGGTGGTCTCACAAACAATTTGCTCCTGGAAAAATTTTCAAAGAAAGCAAAAAAAATTGGAGTATACTACGAAGATACAACTATCTTCGGAAAGGATAGAGCCCTTTTGGAAAGCACTTTCTTAATAAAGCCATCTAAGAAACTCCCAATCGCATCTTTCGATTATACAGATCCGATCGCTGTTAAAGATTGTTATGAAATGGGTAAAGAAGACGTTGAAAAATTAAAGCCAGAGATATTAAATTTTTGTAGGAAGGAATAATATGGTTAGCCTCAGTGTAAATGTAAATAAAATCGCAACTCTTCGAAATTCAAGGGGAGGGGATATTCCTAATTTGCTTGCTTATACAAAAGTAATTATGGATAGTGGAGCCCACGGTATTACAGTTCATCCAAGAAGCGATGAAAGACATATTACAAGAAAAGATACAAAGGATTTAAAAAAATATATTGTAGAGTATAACAAAGAGTTTAAAAAAAATATTGAATACAATATAGAAGGCTCACCCGATGAAAGGTTTTTGGATATTATTTTAGAAAACAAACCGGAGCAAGCTACACTTGTCCCCGTTAAGCCGGGGGAAGTTACTTCCGATCATGGATTTGACTTAAAAAAAGATGGTGAAAAACTATATCCTATGATTCAAAAAATTAAATCTGCTGGAGTTAGAATTTCCCTGTTTTTAGAAACTTCTTTGGATAATATGGATTATGCGAAACAAATTGAAGCAGATAGAATTGAACTTTATACAGGTCCTTTCGCGGAAGCGTTTGAAGCCGGCAAAGGAGTAGAAAGCTTTTTAGCTTACGAAAAAGCAGCATTAGCCGCAACTAAACTTGGTCTGGGAGTCAATGCAGGTCATGATTTAGATGAAAAAAATCTTTCTGTATTTAAAAAACTTTCCGGTTTACGGGAAGTATCAATTGGACATCGGCTAATGTCATTCGCCCTCCTTCATGGAATGGAGAATGCAGTAAAGACTTACTTGAAAGCTTTGAGTTGAACGTATAATCATTTACTCAGCATCTTATCAACGCCATTCCAGTCTGCAGGAAGACCGTGCTTGGATAGATATTTTATCTTACGGAGATAGACTTCAGAAGGTTTGTCTAGAATATTTTCCAGGTAGAGCTCTTTAAATAATTTGTGGGATTCTTTTAATTTGCCTTCAATGTAATAATGCATACCTTGTTCAAATTTTGGAGCAGTTCTCTTTTTGAATTCAAATGTCTTCTCATCATCTCCATCGAATACTTCGTATATACCCACAGATTCTTCTTTGCCTACAACTTGAACGAGACCAACAAATCGCATATTAAATTGATCTGGATTTTTTAATTTTGATTTTGTAGTCTCTGTAATGAGAGTAGTGACTCCAAAGAATTTTGTTAAGCCTTCAATTCTAGAAGCCAGGTTGACTGAATCTGCTATTACTGTGGTATCCATTCTTTGCGATTCACCGATTGTTCCTAACATTAAATTGCCCGTGTGGATACCAACACCAATACTGATTGGTTTATATCCATAAGACATTCGCTGTTGATTATATAATACTAGTTCTTTTCGTATTTGAATTCCCGCCAAAAGCGCATAATCGGGATTAGTCGGAAAAATTGCCATAATAGAATCGCCGATATATTTATCGATAAACCCCTTATTTTCTCGAACGAGTGGTCCCATTCTTTTTAAATAAGAATTTATAAAATTAAATGTTTCATTAGGACTCATTGATTCACTTAGCTTGGTAAAGGAGCGTATATCTGAAAAGAAAATAGTCATTTCTTTATAGACTTGATCGCCAAGAGAAATTTCGGTAATACTTTTTTTGTCTAAGAAATTTAAAAATTCAAAAGGGACAAATCTTCTCATAGAGTCTAGAAGCTCATTGATTTTTATATCATAGTCAACGATAGTTTCTGCCATATTGTTGAAGTTATTCGAGAGTAACCCCACTTCATCGGTGGATTCAATTTTTGCTCGAGCAGTAAAGTCTTTTGCTCCAAATTGTAGAACAACTTTATTTAAATCTAAGATTGGTTTAACGAAGATATTTCCTAATAATAAAGAAGATATAGAAGTTATAATTACAGTAATAATTCCAATGACTGCAGACACTAGAGTAGATTTTTTTAAAGCAGCACGAATATTTGTGTCTGTCATGTCGACACCGAGAACTGCAATTTGCTGTTCTGTCTTTTTATCTTTAATAGGAGAATATCCAGAAATTGAATAAGTATCAAACTCGGAGTCAAACCTGTATTCTTTTTCAACAAAAGAACTATTTTGTTTAAAAGCATTCTTTGCCTCTGGAAATGCGGCTATACTGTATTTGCTTCCAAATGTTGATATATCGCCTACACTTTCTCCTTTTGCTTTTTTTTCAAGTAGCCGCAAAACGTCTGCATCTGCGAGGTAGATTACTTCTTCGGGATTATTTGTCTTAACCCAAATATACACATATTGAATTAAATTTGGTTTTGAATTGCGAAGGGAATTTAAAGCATCGTAAACTTCTTTGAATTCTTTTGAATTTTGAACTCTGTCAACAGTCTCTTCTGTTAAGTTTTCCGCTAAATTTGAAATTAGAAAGTTTAACGCTTCCTGATCAATTAGTTTTGATCCTAAATCGGAGGTATGAATGAGTCGGTCGCGGTATTCTTCATACAATTCATTTTGCAAAATTTTGAAAGAAGTATAAGCAAGCGAAACACTTACAATCAAGCTTAGTATTAGTGAGCCTATTAAAATCTTTATTCTTAAATTCATTTGTGGTTTTTGAGTCTGCAAAATAAGTTTAGAATTTCGCATTCTGTTACTCGGTCAATACTTAAATTGAAAGTGAATCACTTTGTCATTTTGAAGGCTTATTTCGAGGTTTTTCTACTCCATAAACCACTAGAAGATTCGAGAGTTTAGTTTTCTTTTAATAGATTTCTATATCCACTAAAAAAATCATCCTGCTCGATCAAAAGCTCCGCTGCTCTCTCTAAGGCTGTGTAAAGATTTGCATCTTTTTTTGAATTTGCTTTTTCCTGTTTTAATTCCCGGGTAAAATCATTGTAAGCTTTTTGGACTTGCTTTTTATTCTTAGCCGCTACAGCTTTTCGTAAATCTCTCCAATGCTCAGTTATTTTGTGAGCAAAATCTTCTTCCTTTTCAATTGGTTTATTCTTAGTTAAATAGGATGTGTCCCAAATGGCTGAAAATAGATTGGATTTGTTTTTCTCTGCATAATAATGATTTGTAAAATTTAATTTATTTGACTGAGCTTTAGTTACTAAATCGGAAATCATTTTATCGCTTAAGCATTCTGCTAAGAATCCATTACGAACTGATTCCTGGGAAAGAATTTTTTTTGAAACTAGTTCGGATGCAATTGTAAAGGCAGAATCAGTTTTTTTATTTCTACATTCTACTTCTAGTTTTGTAAGTAAATAGGTATTATCCGCTTGTGGCAAGATTGAGTTATTTGACAATTCTAATTTGTTATTTTCAATTAGGGATTGTCTATACATTTCTAAATATAGAGAATCCTTTGGATTTTGTAAAACTGCCTTTTCTGCGTATTTGCTAGCTAGAGAATAATTTTTTAAAGAAAATAAATGAGATGCTAAATTATAGCAAGCATGTGGGTCTTCTTTGTCATCACATCTTCTCTCTAACGTTTTCGTTGCCCAATCTCTTTCATCCGGACTTCCAAAAAAATTAAGAAGAACCTTCTCGTTTAACACCAAGTATTCTGCTTCGAGACCGGGGGCGACAGTTTTCTTTACTTCACCCGAGCTACATCCATTTACTGTGTATAGACAAGCGGATAATAAAAAAGATTGTAGGATTAAAAAAATTCTAGACACAAACTTTTTGAAAGCTTGGCCACAGAGACAGCGAGACATAGAGAGGATTGAGTTATATGTTAGGGGTTGTGTAAAAACAGAGAAAATATCTCTCACAGAGCACACAGAGGTCACAGAGAGTATTGATTTTATTAATTCTTTTCTCAGTGCGCTCTGTGAGAAATTCATGCTTTTACACAACCCCTAACGTTTTTAGAGTGAATCTTAGAATTTATTTTTTTATTCAAATACTTTCACCAGTGCCGATTCATATTTGTCTTCAAGAGAATCTAGATTTGCTATAGAGCCTAATCCATTGATTGATATAGATTTTTCTCCTATCGTATTTCCAATTGCGTTAAATTCTAGATTGTGTTTATCGCACAATGCTTTTACTTGGCTTGCATTTTCAGACTCGAAGGTAATTAAAACTGAAGCAGAAGTTTCCCCAAATAGAGTTTCATCTAACCGTGATTTACGAATCTTGGTTAAATCGAGATTAGCCCCAATATGAGAAGGAAATCCCATCTTGCAGATTGCCACGATTAGCCCGCCAAGAGATAAATCCTTTGCTCCGGAGATAAGTTTATTTTCGTTTAATTCGAGAACCAAGTTTTGCAAATTTAATTCATCTTCTAGAGAAAGTTCAGGAATTTCTCCTTTGGTAACATTAAAGACTTCTTTTAAGTATTCACTTCCGCCGAGTGTAGGTTTAAATCTACCGATTAAAGCAATAGACTGATTTTGTTTTGTAAAATAGTTTTTTAAGTAATTGGAGATATTCTCTATTAGCCCCACCATTCCAATCGTAGGAGTAGGGAATACCGGTCCTTCGGGAGATTCGTTGTAGAAAGAAACGTTTCCGCCTGTAACTGGAAGTTTTAAAAAACGACAGGCATCTCCGATTCCTTTTACGCACTCTGAGAATACGTAATAGTTTTCAGGGATATAAGGATTTGCAAAGTTTAAATTGTTTGTAATACCGATTGGTTTAGCCCCAGTAACAAATACGTTTCGAGCCGACTCGCATACTGCCCACATTGCACCTTTGTGCGGATTAAGATATGTGTAGCGAGAATTACAATCAGTAGCCACAGCGATTCCTTTATTTGTTCCGGGAACGCGTGCAAGTCCACCGTCAAGTCCAGGACCTGTAATTTTTACAAGACCGACATCTGTATCATATTGTTCATAGAGAGGTTTACGTGAGCAAATGTTCAAAGTAGAAATCATCTTTTCGAGAGTTATACGCACATTAGCCTCTTTTAAATCTTCTAATGTACTTAAATCTAATTTGTTTTCTATATCTAAATAGGCAGGACGTTTTTCTTCTCTTACATATCTTGGAGCACCGCCGCCTAATACAAGTGTTTGCGAAGGTATTTCTGCTTTTACTTTTCCATCTTTTTTAACCCGGAGTAGTCCATCTCCTGTGACGACTCCAATCTCAACTGCATTTAAATCCCATTTTTTGAAAATATCTACTAGCTCTTTTTCTTTTCCTTTTTTGGGGACAACAAGCATTCTCTCCTGGCTTTCGGAAAGCATTGCTTCGTAGGCGTTCATTCCTGTTTCGCGAAAAGGAACTTTGTCTAAATCAATTTCCATTCCCGAGTTGCCTTTAGCCGACATCTCAGAGGTAGAACAAGATATACCCGCAGCACCCATGTCCTGGATTCCGATGAGTAAATCTTTTTCGATTGCTTCGAGTGTTGCTTCCATGAGAAGTTTTTCCATGAATGGATCTCCTACTTGGACAGCGGATTTTTTTTCTTCACTTTCTTTGCTTAAATCTTTAGATGCGAAGGATGCACCGTGAATACCGTCTCTTCCTGTTGTTGCACCAACGATATATACCGAATAGCCGACCTTTCCACCTGTGGTTGCTTTTGCCATTCCGTTTTTCTTCACAAGACCAACAGTCATTGCATTGACTAATGGATTTTTAGAAAAAGAATTATCAAAAAAAAGTTCTCCTCCACTGACAGCGATTCCGAGGGAGTTGCCGTAATCCGCAATTCCTTTGACGGCACGTTTAAGAAGGTATTCATTTCGTTTTAAATCGGGAAGACCAAATCGAAGGGAGTTGAGAGATATAAAAGGTCTAGCACCCATCGTAAAGATATCGCGCATAATACCGCCTACCCCCGTAGCAGCTCCCTGGTAAGGCTCGACTGCCGTTGGATGATTATGACTTTCAATTTTAAAGACTACACCGAGTCCGTCTCCGATATCAAGTGCGCCTGCATTTTCTTCGCCTGTTGTAGTGAGCATAAGGCTTGACTCAGTCGGAAGAGTTTTTAATTTTAAAATGGAATTTTTATAAGAGCAATGCTCAGACCACATTCCAGAAAAAATTCCCAGCTCAGTGGAATTAGGTGTGCGTCCTAAAATTTTACAAATGTCTTCGAATTCATTTTCTTTTAGTCCGTGTTCGATTGCGTCTTCAAGGGTTACTTTTTCTTTTTCCATGGATTGTTACTCATCTCCGTAGTCTTCGTTTAATTCTTTTATTTTTAATTCTTCGATTCGTCTTTGTTTACGTTTTTCTTTTTTCACTTTTGTTTTAATAATTTTTTCGCGCTCTAAATGTATCTTACTTGCTTTTGGATTATTTTTTTCTTCTAATTTATCACAAAGAATGTCGCGCGCCTTATAGCGATTTAACCCCTGCGTTCTATGAATAGAGCATTTTACTTCGATGCCAGAGAGTTTGTGTTTTAAATGAACGGCAGTAGAAACTTTATTTACATTCTGTCCGCCTTTACCGCCTGAACGGGTAAAGGATTCTTCTAAATCAGATTCCTTGATTTGAAGTTTCGCCATACGTGCTAGCAATTGATTTTGTTTCTCGGGTGAAACAGGAAAGGAGATTGACATTTTAGTTTCCTAGCATATCAAAATAGGGAAAAGGTTTTCCACCTGCGTCGAGGCAAACAAACGTTACCTTACAGTTAATAACTTCATTTTTTACACGCGATTTACTATTAATAGAAATACACATAGTTTTAATGGTTAAGGATGATTTGCCGGTCTTTTCGATTGCGGCATAGATTTGAATGATATCTCCATTGCGCCCGGGGTATTTAAAGTTAATATCATCCATGTGAACAGTTACAATATTTGTGTAAGCAATTTTCTCCATTGCATAAAGAGCTGCGGCTTCATCAATCCAAGCAAGCATGATCCCACCGAAAAGATTTCCATGTGCGTTTAGTTCTTTTGACATCACGATATGCTGCGTGACTAAATCCATACCTTTTAAATTGAGTTCAAGTGTTTCCATTCATTTCACCAGAGAAGAAGGGCATATATCATTTAATGGACAGCCTTCACATTCAGTTTTATGAGCCTTGCAAAACTTTCTACCCAAAAAAATTAAATACAGGGAAAAATCCATCCAGTATTTGGGATCAATCTTTTTCATTAGATCTTTTTCAATGACTTCCGGGTTTTCGGATTTTGTAAGTTTTAAAATATTGGAAATTCTTTTTACATGAGTATCAACTACAATGCCTTCTGAAATTTTATGGATTTCATTTAGAATTACATTCGCAGTTTTTCTTCCTACACCTGGAAGCTTTATAAGCTCGTCAATTGTTTTTGGAAGTTTGCCAGCGTGTTTTTCTAAAAGTAATGTAGCAAAGCCCTTAATAGACTTGGCTTTATTTTTATAAAATCCAGTGGAGAAAATAAGTTCTTCGATTTCTGGAAGTTTTGCATTTGCGAATTCTTCTAGGCTAGTAAATCGCTTAAAGAGAGCGGGGGTAACAGTGTTTACCCGCTCATCAGTGCACTGTGCGCTTAAGATAACAGCAATGCAAAGTTCATAGTCTTTTGTATAATGAAGTGGACACGAAACAGGTCCAAAATATTTTTTTAATCTTTTGTTGACTTCGGTTGTGAAAGTAAAGTAAGAATTTTGGTTATTTGATTTGATTGGCAAAATCACTATTGAGCAAATTTTGTTTCTTAAGGACTACTCCTGTCACCTCGAACAGTCCTTTCGTGAGAGGTCTATCTTTCAAAAGAACGATAGTATTAAGTAAAACAGACCTCTCATGGTGAAGCTATTCGAGGTGACTGTATTACAGGCGCCGCTTTACTAATCTAAGCTGATTTAGCCGCTGTCTTAGCTTTTACAGTTTTTTTATAACCAACATGCTTTTTAGGAGCAAGTTGAGTTAGAGAACCACCATTGTCTTTGATTGCAGATTTGAGGCCTTTTTTCTTAAGAGTTCTAAGAGCTCTTGTAGAAATTTTTACAGCAACCCAACGGTTCTCATCTTCTAAGAAGATATTTTTCTTAACGATATTTACTTTCCAGATTCTTCTGGTTTTTTTGTGAGAGTGAGATACAGCATTTCCGTAAGCTGTTCCTCTTCCTGTTACAACACATTTTCTAGCCATAGTATTACCTTTATAAGCAGTTTTTTGAGATAGCTCTAACAGTCAAGGGAAAAGAAGTAAAAAGGGGGATTTTTTAGGAAAAAAGAATTGGGGTGGAGTAAAACTCCCGAACCCCAATCTAGATAAACAAGAGGATTTATTAAAATTGAAAAAAAGTTTTAATAATAGTTAATTCAATGCAAAGTTCGTGCCAGAAGGGGAGAGATTGCCACAGAGACACCGAGATACAGAGATGAACACCGAAGACATCGCTAAAAGAAAAGGTTGGTGTGACTTTTTAAGTCAAATTAATCCGAAATGGCAGAATTCTTCTTCTTACTTTTCGTATCAACACTCTCATAGAAAGAGGTTTTCTTTTAAAATTACTCTTTCATGCCTTTTATTTGGGCAGAATGTATATAAAGTAATAGGATCTTTTTGGGATTCTTTTTCCATAAATCTTATGTTCGTCTACTCTAGAAGCCAAGTAGAAGCCAAATTTGGCTTCTACTTGGCTTCTAGAGTAGATTAAGAGTGGTTTTAAGGGAAATGAATGGGAATTGGTTACAGGCTTTTTCCTCTGAATTCACCCGCACCCCGATATGCTTGCAATTGTCTGACTTAAAGATTAGGGCGAGGGTTGCGTGAAATATTGAAGGCGCACAAACGTTTGTGCGCCTTCAATATTTCACGCTGTATCACGAATTGAAATCTGTGCACGGCGATATACTTATGTGCGGATTATTCTTATTTGCCAGAACGTAAATACTCACAACCCCTTCAGCTCAATCACAAATTCACCAAAGACTCGCTCACCGGCGTGTAATCGGCATAAGCCGGAATTCGCGGTAAAGAATGCGTTGCCGGTAGAGGACATTGGCTCTATTGCGATTGATTTTCTGTCTTCTGGTATATAGACCTGAAAATAGGGAAGGGGGATTTGGGAGGCTTCAGAAGCTCGCACTTTTAGGAGAAGTTTTTCTTTTTCATCTGCAATTGCGAAATAAGGCTCACTTACATTTCCTGTGAATAGATGATCTAATTTCATTTGCCCGATTTGAGTATTACTTGTGAATAGGTAAGAAATTTCACTTTTTACTAAATTTTTATTTGGAAGTAAATCTTCTGTCAATGGAATATAATGAGTTAAGTTTGTTTGTATATGACAGTCTTCAAGATTAGATTTTAATTTTAAATAAGGATGGTAACCATAAGCAAATTCTTGTATATTATCTGATGCGTTAAAAAATTCCGTTCGAATCGTTAGTGAATTTTCTTCTAATACAAAGGATTCGATAAATTGGGGAAAATAGGGAGTTGACTCTATTGGCTCTATTCGTGCTGAATCTTTTTTTAGTTCAATTAATCTTCTTTTTTTATTAAAATAAAGTCCATGTATTGGGCGATTTTTTGTATCTACTTCGAGAGGATCTATAGTTAATTTTTTTCCGAGAACAGTCAACTTATTTGATTCGAGTCGATTGACCCAGGGATACATTAAAAAATTTCCAGAATGAAAAAAATTTTCAGACGAATTGTAGGGGAGGATAACAGGGATTTTCTTATCAGTTTTAGGATGCTTGAGTGTTAGCCTTTCAACTTGTCCGCCTAGATCTAAATTGAGATCAAGTTCTGAGTGCGATTTTAATAATGTTAGTTTGTGCATAGTTTTTATGTTGAATGCGGTCGGGCAATTCCGAAACCCTGAGCATAATCAATTCCTAATTTCTCTAAAATTTCCATTGTGCTTTCGTCTTCTACGAATTCCGCAATTGTCTTTAGACCAACGATATGCGCAATCTTATTTATAGATTCAACGATAGCATAATCAAGTGGATCATCTTTCATATCTCTGACAAAACTTCCATCAATTTTTACATAATCCACAGTAAAATTTTTCAAATAGGAAAAAGAGGACATTCCCGAACCAAAATCATCAAGTGCAAAGTAGGAGCCTCGACTACGAACTTCTTTGATAAAGTCGATAGCTTTTTTAAAATCAGATATTGCAACAGTTTCAGTGATTTCAAAGCAAATGAGACCTGGTTCAATTCCATATTCTTGCATTTTTTTAAAAGTAAAATGAAAGAAATTATTATCACTCATACTTGCACCGGAAAGATTAATAAAGAAACGGGTTTCCTGTTTTCTTTCTTCTCTTGTCCCGAAATTTTTGGAAATATATCGAAATGCATTTTCAACAACCCATCTATCTAAAGAAGGCATTAGATTATAACGCTCTGCAGCTCTCATAAAAACATCAGGCATGATTAGGCTACCCGTGTTTGTTTTGAGTCTTAATAAAAATTCATAAAACAAAACAGATGTGTCTTTATTATAAGGAACGGATACGATTGGTTGCTTGTAGAGAGTAAATAAATCTTGCTCTAAACTTTCGTTTAATCTAGAAAGCCACTGCATTTCTTGCATTCTAAAGGTCATTTGCCTATCATCTTCAATATAGATATGTGCCCTGTTTCTTCCTGCTTCTTTTGCCGCATAACAAGCCATATCCGCCATACTCAAAATTTCATTTATTGTTTCAATTTTAGAGCTAATTCGTATTATCCCGATACTTCCACCGATAACAAAAATTTTATCCATCCAATTAAATCTAAATTCTGCAAGGTTACGAAGGAGTGTTTCTGCAAACTCGCTTGCCATTTCGATTGTATAGTTTTCTAAAATGATCGTAAATTCATCACCGCCAATGCGTGCGGCAAAACCATCTTTTTTGAGACTCTGACTGAGGATAACAGAAACTTGGCGTAAAAGATCATCTCCGGCCGGATGTCCGCAAGTATCATTTACTACTTTGAATTGATCTAAATCGATATAAAGTAAGCAATACTGTGAATCTGGATTTAACTTAACATCGTCTAGAATTTTTATTAGCTTACTTTCAAACTCATATCGATTCGCAAGACCTGTTAGTGGATCATGAAATGCCATATAATATACAGCCTCTTCGGCCATTTTGCGAGCGTTACGGGAATCGGTTTCTCTTAGTTCCCTTTCGATTACAGGAATCAACCTGGTTAAGTTCCCTTTCATGATATAATCTTTTGCGCCGGCTTTCATTGCTTCGACTGCAAAATCTTCTGTAATCATTCTAGATACAATGATTACTGGTATATCAATCTTATTCGCTTCGAGCATTTGAACTAAATCAATCGCTGTAAAATTAGAAAGGTTATGATCTGTAATTATTATATCCCAGGATTTCTTTAGGGCGATATTTTTAATAGATTCTAAATCGGTGAGCCTATTGATTTCAGGGCGGTAACCACTTGTTTCTAGTTTTTTGGAGAGAATGATTTCATCTTCCAAAGAGTCATCGATTAGCAAGATGCGTAGGTCTTTCATAGTGGTTTTATCATTTCTATATTTGTAAGATAGTCATCCTATACAAGTAAAAATATTTTAAACTTTTCAGAACTAATGATTACTTAGTATTGAATGTTGGTTTAATATTTAATTCATTCATAGCTAGAGAATTTTCTAGCTATGAATAAAAATACTCATTTGAAAAAATTACGGATAGATTCGCTCAGTCCATCAAAACTAGATTTTAACTTTTCTTCCATCTCGGATGTTTTTTCATTCCATTCGGTGGAAGTTTTTGTAAATTGTCTATCTAGTTTTAAAATTCCATCTTCAATATCATTGAGTAGTTTTTTTCGTTTGGATTTTTCTTCTTCATCAAAGTTTCCAAATTCATATTCGATGATATCATCTTTCACACTACCCTTTGTGAGTAAGTGCATTTCTACTTTTACATATTTTTGGAGTAGAGCCAAGCGTCCTTCTTTGTCTAGTCTACGAACACTTACACTTAGAGATGTTGTTTTCAAAAATCGCAAGGGTCTAAATTTACTAGCTCTCTCGACCAAATCATGATCTTCCGCAATTACCACAGATTCGTCAAATCCACCAATTCGTTTAAATAAACGACGATTGATAAAAATACAAAATCCAGCTGCCCTTGGATTTAGATTTTGATTCATTTTTACAATTAAATTGGAAAGCTGAAACACTGCCTTATCGATTGTAAGTTCGGATAATGGTAAGAATTCGCAAGTTGCCAAATCAATAAACCCATCATCCATTTCAGTGATTGCTTTTTCTAAAAAGTCATTTGGAAGCAGGACATCTGAATCAAAGAAAAATAAAAATTCTCCCGTAGCTGCTTCTGCTCCACGATTTCGTCCGGGTCCCGGCATTCCTCCCGGAACAACACGTGCTCCATAACTATGAGCAATTTCTAAAGTTTTATCTTTAGATCCTGCATCGGCTACAATTACTTCAAAGTCTTTAAAGGTTTGATTCTTTAAAGATTCTAATAGAACCGGAAGATATTTTTCTTCGTTTAACGATGGTATGACTACACTTATTCTTGGCATATCCACAAAATAAAAAGCAAATCAAAAAGAGCAAGAAAGATTTTAGTAAAAATGAATTGTTTGAATTACAATGAAAAGTTTAGAAAATAATTACTGAGTCCATTTAAATTATTTACCATTAGCTTTTGAGGAATACAATTCAAAGTGTTTTTGATATTCAGGGTGAAGTGTATGAAACCATGTATCCCAAAAAGATGTATAAAATCCAAAGTTAAATTCAGGATTTTGGTGGTGTAAAATATGAAAAGTAGAGGTAGTTATATTTCGGACGAATGGTAATGCAAACCAGTTTCGAGGGTAGGGTTCTACGCCAATGTGGCCAACTAAACCAAAAAAAGTATTTAGAATTAAATAAAAAATCATTCCATTTAAAGAAGACTGATAAATACAAATTACAATAAGCCAGAGTCCACCAAACCCAATAGTCTCAAAAGGATTTAATACGAATAGCGTTATTGGTTGCGGCTTATCATATTGATGGTGTAATTTATGAACTAAATTAAAAATAAATTGAATATGAGCTATTCTATGAAACCAATACATGAATGCATCCATTATAAAAAATAAAACAAATGAGTCTAGAACGGAAGCGAAGATAGAGGTTGTTTCTCGAATTGAAATCCAGCTCTCCTTCCATAGAAACCAGCCTGCAATCATAACGATAGTGTTTATGATAACCGTTGCAATGGCTAAATTTTTTTCGATTCTAGAGTAAGGTTTTGTGAGAAGCGGATAAGCTTTCTTTGCCTTAAATATTTTTTGCAAGGTAATTCCAAACGCGAGACTTCCCCAGAATATAACAATATTTAAAGTGAAAGAATAAACTAAAAGCTCATTGACTGACCAATTCCAAATCCAATTTTGCATTCTTTATCTCCCAAAATTCGCGAATTGCCTGAAATAGAACTTTGACGAATCTCTTTAGGTTACTTTATTTTTATTAACTCATCTATCAATTTGTTTATATAGAAATATTTAATCTTTGCTAAATAAATAAAAAAATTCTTTTGTGCTTATTTCGTAATTTATTTGAAACAATAATTTTTGCTATCAGAAAGGAAATATTTTATTAGGATACGGATTTTAAAATTTTTAGAATTTGAATAAGTTCTAGCTGAAGATATTCTGTAATAACTAAGTCTATCAAATAATTGTAAGGTTAAATTTTTCTTTCCAAAACAAAGTCTTTCCATGAATGGTAATCTAGTTTTAAAAATTCAGACTATATTTAGGAAAAGGTATTTTTCGTGGCGAACAAAACTATTAAAGTAGAAAATGAAGTTGTAAAGGAATTAAAAGAAGGCGCTGAAGACCTTGACATTGTAAAGATTGGAGTTGATGTTCCCGGACTTGTTTCGATGATCAACGAGAACAATATTAGAATGTATGATGATGAAGAATATTCGATGATCGATGTAATCAAAAGTGTCATTGAAAGTCGTGCTTCTCTAAGTAGTTTTTTTCTTTTAGACATCGGAGCTATTTTTAGAAAATACAAACTCTGGATGAGGCACATGCCAAATGTGAAAATGTTTTATGCAGTTAAATGTAACTCAGATAAATTACTTTTACACACGCTTGTTGATCTGGGTGTGGGATTTGACGTAGCTTCTAAAGTTGAAATTTCTACTGTTCGTGAATTGGAAGTCGATCCCGATAAAATGATTTTTGCTAATCCTGTAAAAGAAATCAATCATATCACATTTGCGGAGGGGGAAGGAATTAAAAAGATGACCTTCGATAACGTGGATGAATTAAAAAAAATATCAGTATTTCATCCGAATGCAGAATTAGTTCTAAGAATTTTAGTGGATGACTCTAAATCTAGAATGCCTTTTGGAACTAAGTTCGGTTGTCCTACAGCCAATTTACCAGAAGTATTTGATTTAGCTAAAACTCTGGGTTTGAACATAATAGGTGTTAGCTTCCATGTTGGCTCTGAATGTGAAAGTCCATCGGCTTATACGGATGCTATTTCTCTTGCCAGAGAAGTATTTAATACTGCAAAGACATACGGATTTGTCATGAGACTTCTCGATATAGGAGGAGGGTTTCCCGGACATGACTCTCCCGAGCTAGAAAATAAATTTATAGAAATCGCTGCAGCAATAAACGCTCAATTGGAGGTATCCTTTTCTGATATTCCAGACTTAGAAGTGATTGCTGAGCCGGGGAGATTTTTTGCTACAAGTTGTGGAACTCTAGTAACTAACGTCATTGGGCGCAAAATCATTATTAACTCTGATTCAGAAAAAATTATTCATTACTATATCAATTCGAATTTATACGGAGTTTTTAATAATATTGTTTTTGATAAAGCTACTCCGCATTTTGAACTTCGTAAGCCAGTGGGTGAAAATGAGCCTTTATATAAATCGGTAATTTTCGGTCAGACATGTGATAGTATGGATAAAATTGCGGATGGTCTCATGCTTCCTGAACTAGTCTGCGGGAACTGGCTAATCATTCGTAATCACGGTGCCTATACTATAGCGGCTGCTTCTAAATTTAATGGATTTGAATTAGAAGATGTAAACTATGTTTTTACATTTTAGTTAACTTGCTTTTTGGCTAGTTCAAAAAAATGTAAAGCTGCAATATCAGAGGGGAATATTTCAATTACACGCTGAAAGGATTCTATTGCTTCGATAAATTCATTTGACCAGAAGTGATATAATCCTTTTTCAAAGTCTGTCTTCGTTTGCAAATGTAATTCGAAAAGGTAATCTGACATTCCATTGAAGATTTCATATACTGCAATTGTGTTGGATTTACCTTTTACCTTGACCCGGTCTAAAATTCGATAGGTATATTTCTCTGGTGTCTTTATACTTTGAAGCGCAAATTCACTGATTAAAATATAGGCTCCATATGTCTTAGTTAGCCCCTCAATTCTAGATGCTAAATTTACGGCATCTGAAATTACTGTGCTTTCCATTCTTTCTTCTTCGCCTATCGTTCCCAGTATCATAGGACCTGTGTGAATTCCAATTCCAACTCGAATGGAATCATAGTGAAATCTCATTCTCTGTTGATTGTAAATTCGAATCTCTTTTTGCATTTCTATGGCAGAGTCTAAAGCATTCTCAATTCTTCCGGGGAAAAGAGCCATTATCCCGTCGCCAATGTATTTATCGATAAACCCGCTATGACTTCTTACAATTGGCCCCATTCTACTTAAATAAGAATTTAGAAAATTAAAATTGTCTTTTGGACTCAGCTTTTCCGAAAGCTCGGTAAAGGAGCGTATGTCGCTAAAAAGGATTGACATTTCCCGCTGCACTTGCTCTCCAAGAAATATCTCCGTTATACTTTGCTTGTTTAAAAAATTTAGAAATTCCTTCGGGACAAATCTACTGTATGCCTTGTTTACCAATCGTAAATCTTCAGTTAGGTTTTCGATTGAGTTAAATGCCTTAGAAAGTCGAATCGATATACTAAGAGATTGACTGAATATTAAAAATGCTAATCCATAATGTGATAAATAAAAACTGTCAATCCACTGATTCGTATAAAGCAAATCGTTAGTAGCCGTAAGTAACATAATTGTAAATCCGGAAAAAAGTAATTTAGATCCCTGTAATTTTTTATAAACAAAATAAATTAAATATCCAAAGCCTAAAAATAAAAATAAAAAGTAAATGAGTTGGTAATAGGGAACAAATTGAGTAAATACAAATGGAGGGAAAAAAAGTCCTAGAGTCATGATTATGCTAATGATATAATTTAGGATTGTAAATTTTCTTAGATAACGATTTGAAAATTGTGTGCTAAGGAAATGATATCCTAGTGACATACTCATATACCATGTTATGTATTCGAGCCTTATATAAAACCAAAATGGAAGTTGAAAATAGGAATTAATAATCCTCTCTCCTGTTGAAAGAGATCTAAGCAATATTGTAAAACAAAAAGCAGAAAATAATATATTGGAGACATCTGTCTTCCTATAAAAATAAAGAAATAGATGATAAAGAACCATGATGAAAATTATTCCAGCTAGAAAATAATCCATCTCTCTAAAAAAACTTGTCTCCCTACCTATATCTTCGTGTGTTCCAAGTTGTAAACTGTGCCAGGCTCCGCCACTTCGATGATCGTAATTTGAAATCCAATAAATGATTTCTACCTCTTCGGAAGGTCTTGGCAAAAAAACTTGTGTGTTTTTGTAATGAGCTCGAGCGGTTTCTTCGTTTTTCCCCACAACGCCTGCGCTGAGTATTTTCTCGCCATTCCAAAATACTGCATAAGATGTGGCTTGCTCTCTCGTTCGAAGTGCTATTGGGGGTGAGTTCTTCGCAAATTTTACTTTTACTCGAAACGTTGCATAGCCTCTTGCGGGTAACGTCTCATTTTTATAATTGAACTGATTCCATACGCTTGGAAATGAAATATAAATCGGATTTGAATTGTCTTGATTTTTGAAATCCTTTGACTCTAAAAACTCTGTCCAATAAAATTCCCATGCTCCATCTAATTGAATGATTCCATGTTTTGGGATATCCCAATTGCGTAGATCTAACACTCCATCCTCCGCCTTTGGACTTTCAATCGTCTGTGGTTTGCAATGTATGAAAATGAAAATTAGAATGAATAGCAACCAACGCATGTAGGACTGTTCTAAATTTTGAATTTGTCCAGTCAAGTGAATCGCGAGTTGGGAAAGGTGGATTTTATAGTTGAGTGATGTAGGTTGTTGAAATTTATTTTTATATGGCTTCGCCATTAGCTTCTTTTGGTTTTTTGTTAAGTTAGAAAGTTTAAAAGCCTTTTTTTGTTTTTGCTAAACTCTGACATGGAGAGAGCGTGTAAAACTATCATAGTATGGCTCTAAAGTCCAAAAGCTTTTTAGTTCTAGGTCTGGAGTGGTAGGAACTGATGGCAATGGCAAGAAAGTCGAAAGGATTTCTGTGAATCCGCTGAGGTCGAGTTCCACTAGATAGGTAAATATCCAACAGCGGGATTTTCCGAATGCTAGTGCCAGTGAACCAAGTTCGATCCAGTCGGAGTTATTGGGACGAAAGGTTATTCTTTTCAGGTCCAAGTTTTCTTCCTGGTATTCGGTTTTTACTTTAGCGGGAGGTGGGAACATGCCTGCGTAGTTAAGGGAGCGATACAATTTCAGGAGGTTTCGGAGGTAAACAGTTGTATTCCCCCTGTATTTTTGAAGGCGTCGTTTCAGGAAGGGGTGGAGTATGGAATTGGGGAGAAGTAGAGTGGAAGGAGTTTTTTTGTAGAGTTTTAAGTCTTCGATTTTGGAATTAGTTTTCTTAAATATTTTCATATTAAGATTGGGTTTAGAATTGATTTGGATGAGCGGGGGAGTTGATAGAAAATCGGTTGGACTGTGTAAAAGGGGAGATTTTTTTATAGCTATGCGTTAGCGATCAACTGGATGAGTGCGGATAGTTAGTATTATACGCACTCAGGAAGGCGAGCGCGGCGATACTGGAGTTCTTACCTCGTTTGGGGTTAAATGCGTTTCGTGGAATAAAATTTTTATAGAGGTAAGAATTCCAGTAGCGCAACGCCCGAATAAAAATGCTTTACATTTGTATATGTATATTTAATAGTAAACATATGAAAGGTATATCTGTATATCGGGCGGACAAATTGGCTCTTGGGAAAGTGATTCGGACTTGGGACATGTCGAGTCTTGGTGTGCTTACGGGCAATGCGGAGATATATCGTTTAGCTCATTCCTGGATTGCTCATTTGATTGGGATGGGTTATCGTGTGCATGTGATTGATTGTGCGATTCGGTTTAATGTGTATCGTATGATGGAGGAGGTGAGTTTACTCGGTGGGAATGTGCAGTTGTTTTTGGATACCGGGAGTGTGCAGCGAGCGTTTACACCATACCAGATACTTGATGTTTGCCTCGGAATATTGAATCGGAGGAAGTCGGCTTCGGATATTTATTTTGTATTAGCTCCTTCCAAGCAATTTTTTGATGGGGATGTAAAGACGCAGGAGGGATTTTTTCTTTTGCAAAAATTAATTTCCGTATTTGAAGCAATGCAAGCTAGCGGA
>Ga0209174_10000617_pt1 | contig 26170 bp, 23 predicted proteins | sample JI91814BDNA_FD_187505 | JGI IMG/M metagenome (GOLD analysis project Ga0209174, IMG submission 187505) | Wastewater effluent complex algal communities from Wisconsin, to seasonally profile nutrient transformation and Carbon sequestration -... | ecosystem: Engineered > WWTP > Effluent > Algae...
GAACCGCGACCAACAACAACAGGGCGTATGCCGCGCCGACCCCATACGCGGCAGCCGGGCTGAGATCCTCCCGGCTCTCGGCGACCTGCGGCCCGATCAGGACCATGATGATGACGGCCAGGATCAGCCAACTCGGGCCGATATAGACCGGGACCCCGCCGATTCGGGCGATTCGGATCCCGGCCGGACGGTCCGCGTCGGTCGACATGGCTCGCAACCTATCCCACGGTCACCCGTGGCCGGAGATCGTGGATACCTCCGCCGAGGCCCCGGGCCGGAGGGGCGGCACCTATTGCGGCGGCGGAAGCGGACGGGTCCCCAGGACAATCGTTAACTCGGGATCGTCGCGGAATCTGGCCAGTCGGAACTCCTCGGTGAACTCCGTCCCGTGCGCTTCGCCGCGGACGCTTACATGCGGATAACCGGGGCCGAATGGCTCGCTGACCGAATACGTCAGGCTCGTGAAAGGAGCGCGCGCGAACTGGGCCTCCAGGAACTCGACGGCGCTCAACTCTCCCGGCTGGATGAGCGTCGCCGCCGCGGCACGGTCACCCGCGTTGACGCGGCGAAGAAGTCGCTAAGCACCTGTTCGGGCGACGCCGGGCGGTTGAGCGCCCACCACCCGGTCGCAGCGAGCAATGCTGCCAAGAGGACGACCACTCCGGCCGCGATGGCGCTGCGCCGCGTCATGTTTTCCAGGCTTGCCACAGAGCTCCTATTGTCGGCCCGGATCTCGGAGACGGCCGGTCCTGATGATCGCTGCAGCATGGCATGAACTCAGCTCAGGGGCTGAGACGACGCATAATGGCGCCCATGCCTGTGCGCTCCGACGCGACCGCCGACCTGACCGCGCTGCTCCGCGACCGGTTGCTCGTCATGGACGGCGCGATGGGCACGATGATCCAGCGGCATCACCTCGGCGAGGCCGACTTCCGGGGCGATCGGTTCGCCGACTGGCCGAGCGATCTGATCGGCAACAACGACCTCCTCAGCCTCACTCAGCCGCAGATCATCCGCGAGATTCACGAGGCCTATCTCGCCGCCGGTGCGAACCTCATTTCCACCAATACCTTTAACGCCCAACGGATTTCGCTCGCCGACTATGGCATGAGCGAGCTGGCATCCGAACTCAACCTCGCCGCTGCCACGCTCGCCCGCGAAGCCGTCGACGCCGCCCTCGCCGCCGACCCGGCGACGCCACGCTTCGTCGTTGGCGCGCTCGGGCCGACGAACCGCACCGCCTCCATCTCCCCCGATGTCACCGACCCCGGGGCCCGCAATATTTCGTATGACGAGTTGGTCACCGCCTATCGGGACCAGGCCGAGGCCCTGGTCCAGGGGGGCGTGGACGTCTTGGCTGTCGAGACGATCTTCGACACCCTCAACGCCAAGGCCGCGATTTTCGCCCTCGAAACCCTGTTCGAGGAGCACGCGCGGCGCTGGCCGGTCATCATCTCCGGCACGATCACCGACGCCTCCGGCCGCACGCTCTCCGGCCAGACCACCGAGGCGTTCTGGCACTCGGTGCGGCACGCCCGGCCGCTGGCGGTCGGCTTCAACTGCGCCCTCGGCGCCGACCAGATGCGGCCCTTCGTCGCCGACCTGGCCCGCGTCGCCGACACCTTCATCTCCTGCTACCCCAACGCTGGCCTGCCCAACGCCTTCGGGGAGTATGACGAGACCGCCGCCCAGACGTCGGCCGCCCTCGCCGAATTCGCGGGCGCTGGCCTGGTCAACCTCGTCGGCGGGTGCTGCGGGACCACGCCGGAGCACATCGCCGCGATCGCCGCCGCCGTCGAGGGGGCGGCACCGCGCGGCATACCGAAAATCTCCCCGGCCATGCGCCTGTCGGGACTCGAGCCCCTGACGATCGACGAGGACTCCCTTTTCGTCAATGTCGGTGAGCGGACGAATATCACCGGGTCGGCGCGGTTCCGCAAGCTGATCCAGGCCGAGGACTATCCCGCCGCGCTGTCCGTCGCCCGGCAGCAGGTAGAGGCCGGCGCTCAGATCATCGACGTCAACATGGACGAAGGCATGATCGACGGGGTGGCGGCGATGGACCGCTTCCTCAAACTCATCGCCTCCGAGCCCGACATCTCCACCGTTCCCCTGATGATCGACTCCTCCAAATGGGAGGTCATTGAGGCCGGACTGAAATGCGTCCAGGGCAAGCCGATCGTGAACTCCATCTCGATGAAGGAGGGCGAGGCGGCCTTCATCGCCCAGGCCAACCTGTGCCGCAAATACGGCGCAGCGATAGTGGTGATGGCCTTCGACGAGACCGGGCAAGCCGACACCCTGGAGCGGCGGCGAGAGATCAGCAAGCGGGCGTATGAGGTGCTCACCACCGACGTGGGCTTCCCCGCCGAGGACATCGTCATCGACCCCAATATCTTCGCCGTGGCGACCGGCATCGAGGAGCACGCGCGCTACGGGATCGACTTCATCGAGGCCACGCGCTGGATCAAGGAGAACCTGCCGGGGGTCCTGATCTCGGGCGGCGTCTCAAATGTGTCCTTCAGCTTCCGGGGCAACAACCCCGTGCGCGAGGCGATCCACGCGGTCTTCCTGTTTCACGCGATTGCCGCCGGCATGGACATGGGCATCGTCAACGCGGGCGCCTTGGTGGTCTATGACCAGATCGACCCCGAGCTTCGGGACCGGATCGAGGACGTCATCCTCGCCCGTCGTGACGACGCCACCGACCGGCTGCTGGAAGTCGCCGAACGGTTCAATGTCGCTGCGGCACAAGATGATGTGGCATCTCCGGAGTGGCGGACGCTGCCCGTCGCCGAGCGCATCACACACGCGCTGGTCAAGGGCATCGACGACTTCGTCGAGGCCGACACCGAGGAGTTGCGGGTCGAGATCGCGCAGCGCGGCGGCCGTCCGCTGGAGGTCATCGAGGGCCCGCTGATGGACGGCATGAATGTCGTCGGCGATCTGTTCGGGGCGGGCAAGATGTTCCTGCCGCAGGTAGTCAAATCGGCGCGGGTGATGAAAAAGGCTGTCGCCCATCTCATCCCGTTCATCGAAGCGGAGGAGAAGCCCGGCAACGCCGACCGCGCCAAGGGCCTGATCGTCACCGCGACGGTCAAGGGCGACGTCCACGACATCGGCAAGAACATCGTCGGCGTGGTGCTGCAGTGCAACAACTATGAGGTGCACGACCTCGGGGTGATGGTGCCCGCCCAGAAGATCCTCGACACTGCCAGAGACCTCGGCGCCGATGCGATCGGGTTGTCCGGGCTGATCACGCCGTCCCTCGATGAGATGGTGCACGTGGCCTCGGAGATGGAGCGCCAGGGCTTCGAGATTCCGTTGCTGATCGGCGGCGCCACGACGTCCAAGGCCCACACGGCCGTCAAGGTGGATCAGCGATATCACGCGCCAGTGGTTTGGGTGAAGGATGCGTCGCGCTCGGTTCCCGTTGTCGCGCAACTGCTTTCGCCCGAGCACAAGCCCGCCCTGGTGGAGTCGATAGCCGCGGACTATGACGCGATCCGGGTCCGGCACGCCGCCAAGAGTGGCGACCGTCCCCTCCTGTCGTATGCCGCGGCCGTAGCCGCCGCCCCACAGGTCACCTTCGACGCCGCAACGGTCGCCCAGCCGGTGTCGCCGGGGATTCACGAGTTCCTCGACTACGACCTCGCCACGCTGCGCGAGGTCATCGACTGGTCGCCCTTCTTCGCGGCGTGGGAGTTGCGGGGTCGCTATCCCGACATCCTCAACAACCCGGCTTCCGGGGAGGCGGCCCGCCGGCTCTTCGCCGACGCCCAGGACATGCTCGATCGGATCATCGAGGAAAAGTGGTTGCAGGCCAACGGAATCGTCGGCATCTTCCCGGCCGCCCGGGACGGCGACGACACGATTGTGTATGCCGATTCCACCCGCACCGAGGTCCGCGCCCGGCTGCATCACCTTCGCCAACAGGGCCAACATCGAGCCGGCATTCCCAACCGGAGCCTGGCTGACTTCATCGCCCCGGCCGAGGCCGGCCTCGGTGACCACATCGGCGCCTTCGCTGTCACCGCTGGTCTCGGTGCGGCCGAGCGCGTGCTGGCTTTCAAGGCCGAGCACGACGACTACAACGCCATCCTGGTGGAATCCTTGGCCGACCGGCTGGCCGAGGCCTTCGCCGAGCACCTGCACCGGGTGGTTCGCACCACCATCTGGGGGTATGCCGCCGGTGAGAACCTCGATAACGAGGCCTTGATCGCGGAGCGTTATCGCGGCATACGACCGGCACCGGGGTATCCCGCCTGTCCCGATCACACGGAGAAGCAGGCGATCTGGGACCTGCTGGACGTCGAGTCGGCCACTGGGATCGAACTCACCGAGTCGATGGCGATGCGGCCCGGAGCCGCAGTCAGCGGCCTCTACTTCGCCCACCCGGACGCCGCCTACTTCGTCGTCGGCCGCCTCGGTCGCGATCAGGTCGAGGCGTATGCCGCGCGCAAGGGCTGGCCCCTGCACGAGGCCGAGCGCTGGCTCGGGGCGAACCTCGGCTACCACCCGGAAGACTGATCCGCGCCGGCGCCATTGGGGCGGGTAGTAACATCCGGTATGCCGCTCGCGGCGCCTCGGCCGACATCCGTCTGGGCCAGGACAGCTACCGAAGGGGTCACGATGAGCTTTCGTTCCACCACCACCGTGCGTCGCGTATCTGGCGCTGCCGCAGTGCTTTTCGCGGCAGGACTCATTGCGGCACCCGTTGCCGCGGCCAAGCCGCAGCCGATCAAGTTCGGGACTACTCAGGATGTGAGCGGCGGCAAGATCAAGTTCGCTCAAGGCGCCGATGCGCGCGGCAAGATCAAGTTCGGCTCCGACGACGGTCGGATCAAGTTCGTCCGCTGACCCGCAGCGGGTCGGGCCGAGACGGCCACCGAGCGGGCCAGCTCGCCGAGGCGTCGCGTGTCGAGGCCCACCAGGCCGTCGATCTGTTTCGCGCCCGTGATCTGCGGGACGGCCACGGTGTGCGGGACGGCGATGGTCGGCATACCGGCGGCGACGGCCGAGCGGACCCCCGTGCCGGAGTCTTCGATGGCGATGCAGTCCGCCGGGGCGACGTCAAGCGCTGCCGCCGCCGCGAGATAGGGCTCCGGATGGGGCTTGCCGTGCTCGACGTCATTGCCGCAGATGACCACCGCGAAGGTCTCCGGCGCGAGGTTGTCGAGGACGGCATTCGCCAATGACGTCCACGACATCGTCACCAGCGCACAGGGCACCTGGTGGCGCTGCAGGTCATCGAGGAGTTCGAGCGCGCCGGGTCGCCATGGGACGTGCTCGCGAACCCGCTCCACCACTGCAGCCAACAAATGGTCGACGATCTCGTGCGGCGTGAGCGTGATCGGTGAGTTGGCGATCATGAATTCCGCAGTCACCAGCAACGGATTGCCGACGACCGAGTGCGCCAGGTCGTCATTCCACTGGCCGCCGTGGGCGGCGACGAGGTCGTACTCCGCGTCGATCCAGTAGGGCTCGGTGTCAACCAGGGTCCCGTCCATGTCCCACATCACGGCGGCAGGCAGATCCGCTTCCGTCGCGGCCATACCAACCCCCCTCCCTGAGCACGGACGAACAGCCGCGAGTGTAGGCGCAACCTCCCGCCCACGCCGGGAGCGGTCGTAGGGTGGGCGCCATGACGTTCTGCGGAAGCCGGTGCGCCACATGATCGAGCTTGACGACCTCCCCGAACTGAGGGACCCGCTGATGATCGTGGCCTTCGAGGGTTGGAATGACGCCGGCGAAGCCGCCAGCGACGCCGTGGCGCACCTGACCGTGATGTGGGACGCCGAGGCTGTGGCCGCCTTGGACCCCGAGGACTACTACGACTTCCAAGTGAACCGTCCACGCGCCATCCTCGATGACGGGCAGCGGCGCATCCAGTGGCGTACGACGCGCATCCTGCTGGCACGCCCCCCGGAGCTCGGGCGCGATGTGCTGCTGGTCAGCGGCATCGAGCCGAGTTTCCGGTGGCGCGCGTTCACCGTCGAGCTGATGCAATATGCCCAGGACGCCGGCGTCAGCGCCATCTACGTCCTCGGCGCGCTGATGGCGGACGTGGCGCACACCCGCAACATCCCCGTCACGGCCACGTCGGAGGACGAGCGCACATTGCACCGCCTCGACCTCGAACGCTCGACGTATGAGGGGCCCACCGGCATCGTCGGCGTGGTCGCCGATGCGGCGCATCAGGCCGGGGTGACCACGGTTTCACTCTGGGCAGCCGTGCCGCACTACGCCGGGCACGCGCCCTCCCCCAAGGCGACATTGGCGCTGCTGCAACGACTTTCGACGGTGCTGGGTCATCCGCTCCCCACCGCGGACTTGGTCGATGAGGCGGCAGAGTGGGAACGCGGCGTCAACGAACTCGCCAAAACCGATGACGAAGTAGCCGAGTACGTCGAGGCGCTGGAGGAGGCCCAGGACACCGCCGACCTCCCCGAGGCGAGCGGTGACGCGATCGCCCGCGAGTTCGAGCGCTACCTGCGCCAGCAGCCCGACGAGTCCTGACCCACACCGCACTCAGAAACGCGGGGCGGCGCAGTCCGAACCCGAGGCGGCGCAGTCGGGACTAGACGCGCACGCCGAGCAGCGCGTCCAGCGCCCGAGCGACCAGCCCGGGGGCGTGCGCCTCGCCAGACTCCGCCGCCACCGCGCCAGCCGCCCACTCATCGACCACCGCCAGCGCGCGCGGAGTGTCGAGGTTGTCGGCTATGGCCGCGCGGATCGCCTCCACAACGCCCTCGGCGGCCGGGGCCTCGTTCACCGACAACCCGGCGCGCCAGCGCGCCAACCGCTCCTGCGCCGCATCCAGGTCGGCGCGGGTGAAGTCCCAGGGCACGTCATACCGGTGCGCCAGCAAGAGGAGCCGAATCGCCATCGGGTCGATCCCCTCGGCGCGCAGCCGCGAGACCAGCACGAGGTTGCCCTTCGACTTGCTCATCTTCGCGCCGTCGAGGCCGACCATCTCCTGGTGGACATAGGCTCGGGCGAAGTCCTGCGACATCGCCTCCGCCTGCGCCGCGCTCATCTCATGGTGCGGGAAGACCAGGTCGCTCCCGCCGCCTTGGATGTCGATCGGCAGCCCCAGTTTGGCGCCGGCGATGGCGGTGCACTCGATGTGCCAGCCGGGCCGTCCCGGGGTCAGCCCTTCCGGCGACCACGACGGCTCGTCCACCCGGGCCGCGCGCCACAGCAGCGGGTCGAGCGGGTCGCGCTTGCCGGGGCGATCCGGATCGCCGCCCCGCTCCCGGATCACCGCGTCCATTTCGGCGCGCGACCAGCCACTGACCTCCCCGAAGGCGCGGGCCGCGGCCAGGTCGAGATAGATGTCGGCGCCGGACGCGGCGTCGTCGGCCACCTCATACGTCACCCCGGCATCGACGAGCCGGCGCACCGCCTCCGCGATCAGGTCGATGGACTCGACGACGCCGACCAACTCATCCGGCGGTAGGACGCCGAGGGCCGTCATGTCCTCGCGGAACAGCGCGATCTCGGCGGTGGCGAGGTCCTGCCAGGCGAGCCCGTCCCGCTCGGCCCGCTCCAGCAGCGGCTCGTCCACATCGGTGACGTTCTCGACATACCGGACGTGAATTCCGTTGTCCCGCAAAGCCCGACCGATGATGTCGAAGGTCACATAGGTGGCCGCGTGGCCGAGGTGAGTCGCGTCATACGGGGTGATGCCACAGACATACATCCGAGCGGTGCCCTCGGTTCCGGTGATGGCGACCAACGACTGCGACGCGGTGTCGTGGAGCCGGAGCGGGTGGCCCTCACCTGGGATCGCGGGCAGGTCGAGAGCGGGCCACGTATGCACGCGCACAGCCTAATCGCGCGGCTGCAGCCGGGTTGGTCAGAGGGGAGGCCAAGGGGTCAGAGGGGAGGCCAGGGAATCGCTGGCCATCCGTCCGGCGGTTCCGGGTGTCGTCTCGTGCGCAAAAGATGGGCGATCCGTCCCCGGAGAGCGGCGATTTCGGCGCTGGTGAGCAGGACGGCGAGGTCACCCAATAGTGCGGCGGACCTATCCAGCTCCCCGGCCAGCGCGGCGAGGCGGGCGACGTCCTCGTCCGGCAGTGGATCGCCCGCCCACCCCCACAGCACCGTCCGGAGCTTGTCCTCGCCATGAAAGGTCACGCCGTGGTCCACGGCATACAACCGACCGTCGTATCGGAAGGCGTGCGCTCCCTTGCGATCGGCGTTGTTGATCACCGCGTCGAGGACGGCGAGGGAGCGCACATCGGCGGCACTCTCGTGGGCGACCAGGGCGGGGCGACCGTCCTCGTCTTCGGCGCGCAGCACGGGGATGAGGCCGGTCGGGTCCGAGCCCACGCGCAAGACGTGGACGACGGACTCGGCTTCGCCCGGCTCGCCGACCCACGCCTGGACCATGCCTGGCCCACGGGGACCGTCGCGCAGGACGGTGGGAGGCACGAGATCCCATCCTCCCGCCCCACTGAGGACGTATGCCGCGCGCTCCCGCCCCGCCAACGTCCCGTCCGGGAAGTCCCACAGGGGCCGCTCACCAGAGATCGGTTTGTAAACGACGTACGGCCCGGCGTCGGGGTCGCCCAATCGGGCGAGCACCGTGGTGTTGGAGGCGCCCGTGATGCGGCCGATGAGGTGGAGGTCGCCGACGCGGACCTCGGCTTCGGTGATCAGCGGCGGTATCCGTTGGCGCGCGGGCAGATGTGACCCTCCGGGTCGAGGGGGCCGCCGCAGAACGGGCATGGGGGTCGGCCGGCGGACACCAAGGCGGTGCAGCGGCGGGCGAATTCGTGGGCGACCGTGGCCGAGACGGCGACGCGCAGAGTCTGGATCGTCGCGGGAAGGCCGGCCTGGCGGGCGTGCTCGGCTTCCTCTTCGTCCCCGTCGGGGTCGCGGTCGTGGCACTCGATGACGACGAGCTCGCGGCTGGAATCCCACTGCAGCGACATGCTCCGGATGCGGAACTCATCGTCAAAGGGGGTGGCCAGCGGGTTGTTGTCGACCGGCATGGGCGTGGCGGGCACATTGGCCGTGGCTTCGAGCAGGTCGCGGATGCGATCAGCGAGGGCCTCGACTTGGAACTTCTCCAGCGAACAGGTGGTGCGCGCGCCGGGCCCGGCGGCCTGGAGGAAGAATGCGCGCTGTCCGGGCGGCCCGACCGTGCCGGCGACGAACCGGTCTGGCGGGTCGTAGTTCGCGACACTCATAGGCTCGACCCTAACCCGCGCGTCCCGCGCCGCCGCCGACGACACCCTCGTCGGCCGCCACGTTGGTGTCCGGGGTCCCCCTGGTGTCCGTGGTCGCCGGGTCGCCCGGGGTCGCCGTGTTCTCAGTCGTCGCCGTGCTCTCCGGGGTCTGCGCAGGCACCAGGCCGGCCAGGTCCGTGCCGGAGCCGTTCATGCCGAGCACCATCGGCCGCCCCGTGGGATAGCGGATAACGCAGACGGAAGCCGGATCGACGTGGATGCGCTGGAACTGATCGAGATGCATCCCGAGCGCGTCGGCGAGGATCGCCTTGATCACATCCCCATGGCTCACGGCGACCCAGATGGCGCGCGGGCCGTGCGTGGCCAAGACCTCGGCATCGAGGGTGCGGATGGCGGCAACCGCCCGCGCCGACATGGCGCCCAGGCTCTCGTGGGCGAAGTCGTCGCTGGGCGGGAAGACCGCCGCTGACGGAGCCCGTTGGACCGTCTGCCACAGCTCCTCTTTGGCAAGCTCCGCCAGGCTTCGCCCCGTCCACGCGCCGTAGCGGGCCTCCCCCAGGTCGGTGGTCGTTTCTACGCGTATGCCGTGCGCCGCCGCGATCGGCTCGGCCGTCTCGAGGGTGCGTTGCAAGGGGGAGGCGACCACGCGGCATACGGGAAGCTCGCGAAGGCGCTCCCCCAGGGCTCGGGCCTGCTCCCGGCCACGCTCGTCCAGTCCGATGCCCGAGGTCCAGCCGGCGAGGATTCCCGCCGCATTGGCGGTCGTCCGACCGTGACGGATCAGCAACAACGTCGGCACGGCTCCAAGTATGACAATGGCCTCGTGATCGTGGATCAAGCGAAGTACGTCGATGGTTTCCGGCAACCGTGCGGCGACCTGAGCGATGAACTTGAAGAACTGCAGAACAGCACCCACGGCGGCTTCCTCTGGATCGGGTTGAAAGAGCCGGAGGCGCCCGAGTTCGACCTTGTGGTCGCCGAACTCGGCCTGCACCCGTTGGCGGTCGAGGACGTGCGCCGCGGCCGTCAGCGCGCCAAAATCGAGCGCTACGACGACACGCTGTTCGTCGTCTTGAAGACCTTGAAGTATGTCGATGCGACCTCCGACATCGAGACCGGTGAACTCATGGTCTTTCTCGGGCAGCGGTTCATCGTCACCGTGCGCCGCGGGGATCTGTCCCCCTTGGCCAAGACGCGACACCAACTGGAGGAGCACCCCGAACTCCTGAGGCTGGGTCCGGTGGCGGCCTTCCACGCGGTCGTGGACTCCGTCGTGGATGAATATCGGCGCATCGATCAGGAACTCGCCAACGACCTGGAGGCGATCGAGGCCGGGGTCTTCGCCGGAGACAACAGCGTGCACTCGGCGACGATCTATGCGCTCAAACGGGAGGTGTTGGAGTTCCGCCGCGCGGCGGTGCCGCTCGCCCGGCCGTTGTCGGCACTCGCGGCGCCCGGCTCCCCCCTAGGCGAGGGTGAAGCGCGATTGTTGCTGCGCGATGTCGCCGACCACCTGGCGCAGGTCATCGACCACATCGAGTCCTTCGACCGACTGCTCACGGACGTCTTGCACGCGCACCTGGCCCGCGTCGGCGTGAGCCAGAACGAGGACATGCGCAAAATCTCAGCGTGGGTCGCGATCGCGGCGATGCCGACGATGATCGCCGGAATCTATGGGATGAACTTCGAGCACATGCCCGAGCTGGGCTGGAAGTTCGGCTACCCGATGGCGCTTGGCATCATGGCGCTGGTTTGCCTCGTCCTGCACCGGCTGTTCCGCAAGTCAGGTTGGCTTTAGCCGGAGCAGCGCCGGGGTCCGCGCCCGGGTCGGGAATCGGGTCGGCGATCAGGTCGCGGCGATCCAGCCCATTCCGAGCGCCGCGGCGAGGGCAAGGCCGACCACGACGCGGTAGTTCACAAAGGCCATCAGCGAGTTGTTGGCCACGAACTTCAGCAGCCAGGCGATTGAGGCATAGGCCACCACGAAGGCCACGACAATGCCCACCAGCATCGGCCCCGCCCCCAACTCGGCCAGACCGTGTCGTTCCTCGATGGCCTGGAACACCCCACCGGCGGTCAGCGCCGGGATTGCCATGAAAAAGCTGAGTTCAGTCGCCGTGACTCGATCGATGCCGCGCAGCAAACCCGCAGAGATCGTCGCGCCGGACCGCGAGACTCCCGGGATCAGGGAAAAACACTGCACGAGTCCGATGATCAGACCGTCCCGGAGGGTGACCTGACCCTCGCCGCGCTGTACACCATCGGCGGCGGATCGGTCGTGCTGCTTCTCGGCCCACACCATGACCCCGCTCCACAGCACCAGCGCCGCCGCTACGACCCACAGGCTACGCAGCCCGCCGGCGATCAAATCCTTGCCAAGGAAGCCGACAACACCGACCGGCAAGGAGCCGACGATCACCGCCCACGCGAGGGTGTAGTCGTGGCCGCGAGCCTGATCATTCGTGAGGCCACGGACCCATGCCATGAAAAGCCGGGCGATCTTCTTGGCGAAGAACAGAAACGTCGCGACGATCGCCCCGAACTGAATGATGACGGTGTATGCCGTGACTGCCTTGTCGTCGACCCTCAGCCCGAGCATCTTCTCCGCAATCGTCAAGTGGCCGGTCGACGACACTGGCAGGAATTCGGTCAAGCCTTCGACGATGCCGAGGACGATGGCATCGAAGTAAGTCAGCATGGGCAACCTCGTTCAGGCGGATGGGTGTGCGGAAGGCACCGGGAATGGTGCCAGGGGAGCGGCGACGCTGCCGGCTAGTTGACCTCGCTCACCGGCGGGGTCGAAGGGGCATGCTACAGCCCGTTGCCGAAGGGCTTATTCAGCTTGGGTGCGCCTCGGGGTCCTCGTCGTCGTCGAGGTCATCCTCGTCGTCGTCGTCGAGGTCGTCGTCATCCTCGTCATCCTCGTCGTCGAGGTCGTCGCCATCATCATCGAGATCATCATCGCCGTCGATCTCGTCGAACTCCTCGTCGTCGAGGCCGAGGTAGCGCTGATCGTCGTCGCCCTCGTCGTCCAGCCCGGAGCTGTCCGGCTCAGCCACGACCTCCAGCGGGGTCATCTCGCCGAAGGCGTCGAGCAATGCGTCGTCATAGGCCTCGAAGGCGTCAGCCAGATCGTCGTATGCCGCGACGACGGCCGGGTCGTCCTCTCCCCGGCGTTGTGCGCTGGCCTCCAGATGCCGCTCGAATGCGGTCACGAGCACGGACAATGCAGCGCGCGGGTCGGCCATGGGGACTACGGTAGCGCCTGCCTCCGACGGCTCAGCAGGTAGCTAGGAGCCGGGCCAGCACCCGGGCCCCGAACCGCAACGACTCCTCCGGAACCCGCTCGTCCACCCCGTGGAACATCGGCGCGAAGTCGAGGTCCGGCGGGAGCCGCAACGGGGCAAATCCGTAGCCCGTGATCCCCAAGAGCGAAAGCGCCTTGTTGTCCGTTCCCCCGGACAGGCAATAGGGCAACACCTCCGCCTCCGGATCCTCCGCTTGCAACGCGGCGACCATTGCCGTCACCAGGTCCCCGGTGAAGTCGGTGTTTAGGGCGATGTCCTGAGAGAGGATCTCGATGTCGACGTGCTCTCCGGCCAGTTCGTGCAGTGTCTTCAACACCGTTTCGTCGTGCCCGGGGAGGAAGCGGCAGTCCAGCGAGGCGTGCGCGTCCTGAGGGATGACGTTGTGCTTGTAACCGGCGTCGAGCATCGTGAAGTTCGCCGTGTCGCGAAGGGTCCCGCGGACAAAGCCGGCCGCCCCACCGAGCTGCGCGAGTAGCGGTTCGAGATCCGCGGCATACGGAATGCCGGTGAGGCGACTGAGCCCGTCGAGCATTTCTTGGACCGAGGGGATGAATTCCTGGGGCCACTCGTGGGCGTCGATCCGCGCGATGGCCTGAGCGAGCCGCACGACGGGGTTCTCGTCATTGGGGACCGAGCCGTGACCGGCGCGGCCGTGCGCGGTGAGGCGCAGCCACAAGATTCCCTTCTCGGCCGTCTGCAGGAGGTATGCCCGTTTGGGCGTCCCGTCGGCTCCGTCCACCGTCACGCTGTAGCCGCCGACCTCGCTGATGGCCTCACTCACACCCGCGAAGATTTCTGGATGGTGCTCCACCACCCAGTGCGAGCCGAGTTCGCCGCCGGCTTCCTCGTCGGCGAAGAACCCGATGACCAGGTCGCGGGGCGGCTGCGCACCGCGCCGGGCGAGATCCCGCACGCAGGTGAGAATCATCGCGTCCATACCTTTCATGTCGACCGCGCCACGCCCCCAGATGAGGCCGTCGCGGGACTCCCCGCAGAAGGGGTCGACACTCCAGTCGTCCGCATTCGCGGGGACGACATCGAGGTGACCGTGCACGCACAGGGCGGGCCGGGTTCGGTCGGCACCCGGGATGCGCACGAACACGCTTGTGCGGCCCGGGGCCGCCTCCAGAGTGACGGGGTCAAGCCCGACCTCGCGCAGGGAGGCGACGACATAGGCGGCTGCCTCGGCCTCGCCGGGCCCACGCCCATCACCGTAATTGCTGGAGTCGATCCGAATCAGGTCCTGACAGATCCGGACGACCTCGTCGAGGTCGGGCTTGGTCGTCACTGCCCGGCGCAGACCTTGCCGAGTTGGTTGGCGTAGTCCGTCATCTTGTCGGTGTAGGCGTTGGACAAGGTCATCGCCTCCTCGGCCGACTTGCCGACCAGTGCCTTGGCCGCGTCCATCGCCGCCTGGTAGGCATCCTTCAGCTCGTCGGGGACCTTCTCGAGGGTGCTGGCCGGGAATGCCTTGTCGAAGGCCGCCTGGTCGAAGTCTCCGGTCAGGGCGTCCAGCCCAACGCTGGTCATGTCGAGACCGGCCGAGGCGGCGGCGAGGCACTTCTCGGGATCCCCCATCGCGGAGCCGCCCCCGCTCTCGGTCGCGGAAGACGACGCCGATGTGGCGGCCGAGGTTGAGCTGGATGCCGGCGCCGGCGCCGAGTTGGAGGTTGCGGCCGCACTTGACGACGACGGTGAGTCGCTGCTGCCGCCGCAGCCGGTCAGCGCCAGCCCGGCGGCGGCGATGACGGTGAGCGCACGGAATCGGTTAGTCATGTGTTTCCCCTCGACTTTTGTTTTCGAAACCTTGTGGGCACGACCCTATGCCGGGAGTGCGGGGCGGCGCCTAATCGAGTCTTGACGTAGCCGTCAGGGCGTGGGCTTCAGGATCTGAGCGAGGTCATAGCGCGCGACCTCCTCCAGTTGGTCATAGGTGCAACTTCGTGGGTCGCGATCCGGGCGCCACCGCTTGAACTGGGCGGTATGCCGGAAGCGCCGCCCCTCCATGTGGTCGTAGCCGACTTCCAGGACCCGCTCGGGACGCAGCGGGGTGAAACTCAGATCCTTTCCTGCGCTCCACCGGCTGCCGGTCCCGGGCACGCGATCGGGATTGGCGATCATCCACTGCGCCCATTCGCCCCACGGGTGGTTCTCGATGTCCTCTTCGAGCGGCTTCAACTCCTCAATGAGCGCCTTGCGCTTGGCCTCGGTGAAGGAGGCGCTGACGCCGATGTGCGCGAGGTGACCGTCCGCGTCATACAGCCCCAGGAGAAGGGAGCCGAGGAGCGGCGTCTCCGGGGTGGAGTTCTTGTGCAGGCGGTAGCCGGCGACGACGACATCGACGGTGCGGGCCTGCTTGATCTTGATCATCGTGCGGCCATTCGGGCTGTATGCCGCGCCGAGCGGCTTGGCGATGACGCCGTCGAGCCCGGCGCCTTCGAAGGTCTCGAACCACTCCTGCGCCAGCGTCGGGTCCGTGGTGGTGCGGGTGACGTGGACGACGTCGCTCGGGGAGGTGAGGACATCGACGAGTCGTGCTCGTCGGTCCGCGAAGGGCGCGCTCATGAAGTCGTCGTCGCCGAGGGCGAGGAGGTCGAAGGCGACATACTGCGCCGGGGTGGTCTCGCTCAGCAGCTTGATCCGGGAGGCGGCCGGGTGGATGCGTTCCTGGAGCACCTCGAACTCCAGCCGGTCGCCCATCGCGACGAAGATCTCGCCGTCGAGGACGACCTTGTCGGGAAGGCAATCCTTAAGGGCGTCAACGACTTCGGGGAAGTACCTCGTGAGAGGTTTGGTGTTGCGCGAGGCGAGTTCGACCTCGTCGCCGTCCTTGAAGACCAGGCACCGAAAGCCATCCCACTTCGGCTCGAAGGACAGGCCACCGTCGAACTTCGCCGGGTCCGGGATGCCGGCCGCCGACTTCGCGAGCATCGGCTGGATGGGCGGCATGACGGGCAGATCCATGCCGGCCACCTTATGCGGCGGTGGCGTGTGGCTCTCCGTTTCGTTGGGGTCCGCCTATTCCCAGGGGGCGAGGTCCATCGCCGTAAAGACCGGCTCGCCGGCCTCGTCGGTGGCGGCCAAGTCGAGTGCGGCGGTGAGGCGCCAGTCCCGGTCCCCGTCGGGGTCCTCGAGGATCTGGGTGACCGTCCACTCCCCCGGTACCTCCGCAATCTGGAGGTATGCCGGTCCCCTCGCCTCCGGGCCGGTGCCGAGGTGGTCGTACTTCTCGAAGTAATCCTCTCCGGCTGTCTGCCACTGCGACTCGGTGAGGGTTGAGTCGAGGGCGGCCAGCGCGGCATACCGCTGCAGGGCAAGGAGTTCCACGCGACGGAAGATCGCTCGGCGCACCATGACGCGCAGCGCGCGCGGGTTCGCCGACAGCGCCCGGCTGGTCTCGGGGCGGACCTCGTGCGGGCTGTCGTCGGGGTTGATCAGCGACTCCCACTCATCGACCAGGCTGGAGTCGGTCTGGCGGATCAGCTCGCCGAGCCACTCGATGAGATCGTCGAGTTCGTCGTCGCGGTAGCCCAGCGGGACGGTCTGGCGCAGGGCACGATAGGCGTCGGAGAGGTATCGGAGCAGGATGCCCTCGGCGCGACCGAGTTGATAGCGGCCGACATACTCACCGAAGGTCATCGCGTTCTCGTACATCTCCCGCACGACCGACTTCGGCGACAGGCCCATCTCGTAGACCCACGGATGGCTCTGCCGATAGATCGCGAAGGCATCGATCAGCATGTCCGCCAGCGGTTTTGGCCAGGTGACATCGTCGAGAAGTTCGAGCCGCTCCTCATACTCCAGCCCGTCGGCCTTCATCTGGGCGACGGCCTCGCCCCGGGCGGCGAACTGCTGCGCCATGAGGACTTGGCGCGGGTCCTCCAAGGTCGCCTCGATGACGCTGACGACATCCAGGGCATATGCCGGCTCGCTCTCATCCAGGATGTCGAGCACCGCGAGGGCGAAGGCAGAGAGTGGCTGGTTGAGAGCGAAACCGTCCTGCAGATCGTCGGTGACTCGGTATGCCGTCGCCAGCGTCCCGACGACATCGAGCGGTTCCGCGCTGGTCAGTTCCTCGACGGCGGCGTCGTCCGTGCCATCCTCTTCGGCTCGGGCCTGGATTGCCTCCTCGGCGATGCGTTGCTCCGCGGGTTCATCCTCGACGTGGTCCGGGTCGGGGACCGGCACGGACACGGCATACCCGGGCTGGCCTGGAATGGCCTCGATGACGTCGGCTTTGGTGAGCGAGGCGAGGATCTGGGCGGCGCGGACGACCATTCGCGACTGGGCCGGCACCTCATCGTGGTTGTCCTCCAGGACGGTGCGCAGCGCTTCGCCCTGGCCGTCGACCTCGGCGAGGAGGTTGAGGATCATCGAGTGGCTGACCCGCATACGGGACCGAAGGGGTTCTGGTGGCGCCGCCACGAGGCGATCGAAGGTGGCCTCGGTGTAGCTCAACTGGCCCTCGGGTGGTCCCTTGCGGACGACCTTGCGGCGCTTCTTGGGATCGTCACCGGCCTTGAGGAGGGCGCGATGGTTCTCGATGACGTGCTCGGGGGCCTGGACGACGACGAAGCCCTCGACGTCGAAGCCAGCCCGCCCTGCGCGGCCGGCGATCTGGTGGAACTCCCGGGCGCGCAGGACGCGCTGGCGGCGGCCGTCATACTTCGTGAGCGACGTCAGCAGGACTGTGCGGATGGGCACGTTGATGCCGACGCCGAGGGTGTCGGTGCCGCAGACGATCTTGAGGAGACCCGCCTGGGCGAGGGTTTCGACCAGGCGGCGATACTTCGGCAGCATGCCGGCGTGGTGGACGCCGATCCCATGCAGGACAAGGCGTTTCAGCGTCGCGCCGAAGCCCTTGCCGAAGCGGAAGCCGCCGATGAGAGTCTTGATGCGCTCCTTGTCCGCGCTTGACGAGACATTGATCGACATCAGGGCTTGGGCGCGCTCGATGGCGGCCTGCTGGGTGAAGTGCACGATGTAGATCGGGGCGCGCTGGTCGTGCAGAAGGTTCTCGATCGTCTCGTGGACGGGGGTGAGGACCCAGTCGTAATGCAGCGGCACGGGCCGCTCGGCGGAGGTGACCGGGATTGTGTCGCGGCCGGTGCGACGGGTCAGATCCTCCTCGAAGAAGGCGGTGTCGCCGAGGGTCGCGGACATCAGGACGAACTGGGTGCGCGGCAGTAGCAGGAGCGGCACCTGCCACGCCCAGCCGCGGTCGGGCTCGGCATAGAAGTGGAACTCGTCCATGACAACGAGGCCGATCTCGGCCCGATCGCGTTCGCGCAGAGCCTGATTCGCGAGCACTTCGGCGGTGGCGCAGATGATCGGGGCATCGGGGTTAACGGCCGCGTCGCCGGTGAGCATCCCGACGTTGGCCGCGCCGAAGATGTCGATGAGCGCGAAGAACTTCTCGCTGACGAGGGCCTTGATCGGCGCGGTGTACCAACTGCGCTCCCCCGCCGCGAGGGCCTTGGCATGGGCCGCGACCGCGACGAGCGACTTCCCGGAGCCGGTGGGGGTGGCCATGATGACATTGGCGCCGGAGAGCAGGGTGAGGATCGCCTCCTCCTGTGCCGGGTAGAGGCTGATCCCCTGGTCGGTGGTCCACGCCTCGAAGCGCTCCAGCACCTCGTCGGCGTCCGCGGCGTCGGCGATCGACTTCAGGGACGCCGGGGACATGCCGCCCATTGCATCACGCGCCTGCACTGCGTCTCGCCGACGGTAGCTTTGGGAAGCCCCTCACACCCGGGCCGGGCCTTGGGAAGCCGCACACCCGGGCCGAGCCCTCGGGGCAGGAGTTTCGTCGCTGCGCTCGCTCGTTCCTCGCTCGACTCCGCTCCTCGACTGCCCCTCCGGGCTCCGCCCGGGCGCGCGGCAACTGGTGACCGAGAACGTCGGTTACGCGGCTTGGCCATCCCGTCGCAGGGCAGGTCCACGCGGCTGGTCGTAGCTGCCTGGGGTTAGGTCCCACACCACTCGTACGCGGCCGGGATCGCCGGGACTCTCACTCCGGGTGACCCTGCCGGCGAGGCGTCTGGAATGAACCACGTGGTGGTGATAACTGCACAGCAGGGCGGCATTCGCGAGCTCGGTCTCACCACCATCGATCCAATGGACCAGATGATGCGCATCCGACCAGCCCGCTGGCTTCGTGCAGCCGGGGAAAGTGCACCCTCCGTCGCGTACATGCAATGCTCGAATCTGCGCCCGCGCGAACAACCGCTTCGAGCGGCCAACCAGGATCGGGTCGCCATTGTCATCAATCACGATCGGGGCGACGGCCGCGTCACATGACAACGCCCGAGTGGCCGCAATGGACAGGAACCGGCCCGCGTCAACCCCACCGACAGCCTGGGCACACCCGGTGCCGGCGACAAGATCGGACAGCTTGACGATCAGCGACACCTGCGTCGCCGGCTGCGCCGGAACCAAGTCCGACCCCCGCACCCCGCGAGACACCAAGTCCATCAACGCATCCGCCCGCCGCATCGACGCCGGGCGTGCATCGGGCTCCCCGTTCGGTCCGGGCACCGGCTTGCACAGCGGATCAATCGCGGCCTCCAAGACCGCCGCCGCGGCCGCGTCCAACCGCAACCGGTAGTCCACCAAACCATCCACAGGATCCGTAGCGCCTGACGACAACGCGCGCTGTGCTCGGGCCCGCTCGTCTCGATCGTTCAGGCGATCCGGTCGACCGAACCACGCATACATCTGCGGCCGAACCCGACGAATCTCCCCGAGGTCCCCACCGCAAGCAAAATCCGCGTACACCTGCCAGACCGCCCCAACACACTCCGGCTGCAGGTCAGGCACCAGGCGCCGCATCTCCGAGTGCGCGACATTCGCGGCAGCCACCGAGGCCCGCCCCGACAAGACCGCCTCCCCGAGCACCTCCCCGGCCTGCCCGGGGGCAAGCGGCCCCGCAGCGCGCGTCACCGTCGCCGGCGACACCGCCTCCGCCAGCATCACGACCCCCAACGCCGACCGGGCTGTATGCCGCGGCGAACACGACGCCAACCAATCCGTCGCCGTCAATGGCAGCGCTCCGGCACCCGGCAAACCTTGGGCCACCGCCTCGGCAACGACCGCGACCTCGGCCGACTCCCCCATCAAGACCAACGAGCCAACCAGAGCGAGGAACTCCTCCATCTCGCCCGGCCCGGCCAGAACGACGGCCTCTCGCACGCTCGAAAGTGCATCCCGGCACTCCCGCACCCGCACCAGCACCTCCGCCAGGCACGGCACACCAGAACCCGCCTCCGGGGGCATCTGCGGTGTCGTTTCCATGCTTAATCGTATCTCTGTTCGAGTCATCTTGTCAAGGCTTCCGCGGAGGAATCTGCCCCACCTCGGACTTGCCTAGTCGCGGTGCCCGCGGCGGCTACGCGGCCGGAGGCGCACCGGCGGGAGGGGCGGGGCGGGGATGCGGGGACGGGCACCGACATACCCCTCGACGGTTCCGAACATCTCGCTCCCGGCTTCCCACTCCTCGCGGAATCGCACGACCTCCGCATGCGTGCGGCCCACGAAGTTCCACCACATCACGATCTCTTCCTCGAAGGGCGTCCCGCCGAGCAGGACCACCCGACCCCCGCCCGCGCTGCGCAGTCGCAGCGAAGTCCGGCCCGCGTCCATACAGGCAAGGGCGCCGGTCGTCAGCGCAGTCTCGTTCAGCCGGACGTCACCGGTGTCCAGAAGCACCCCGTGCTCGAACTCCGGGTCCACGGTCAACGTCACGTCCGCGCCTGGAACGAGGTCCACCTGAGCCCCCAACAACGGTGTGAACGTCGTCACCGGGGAGGCGCCGACCTTCGGAAGTGACCCCAGGAAGACGTATGCCGTGCCCGCACCGCCCGGCAGCTCCGTCGCCGGTGCCGCGTGGTGCTGGAAGGCGCGGTCAACCAGCCGCGCCTTCTCGGGCAGCGCGACCCATAGCTGCACGCCGTGCAACACGGAAGTGTGGGCCGTCGACACCTCCGAATGCGCGACCCCGCGCCCGGCGGTCATCAGGTTCACTTCCCTGGGCCGCACCATCGCGTGAACGGCACCGCTGTCTCGGTGCTCGATCTCGCCCTCGAACAACCACGAGACCGTCTGCAAACCCGTATGGGGATGGGGCGCCACATCCATCCGGCCGGCCCCGTCCTCCCCGACGGCCGTCGGACCATAGTGGTCAACGAAACACCAGGCACCGATGAAAGAGCGGTCCCGGTGGGGCAGGGTCCGGCGTACCATCAATGCGCGCAGTCCCCCGAGCGGGACGTCGCGCGGCTCGAGCACCTGCATACCAACTCCTTCCCCGACACCCTGCCGGGACCCAGGACGACAGGCCGGTCCAGCCGTATGCCGCCGCACGATCACCGTGCGGGGAGCAGGGGTTTGCGAAAGGTTATTGCGTGAAGTTCACCGCACTCTGCCTCACCCTGGCGGGCGGCCTATTACTCACCGGATGCGGAGGCGATTCCGCCATAGCGGGCTCCGGATCGGGCACACGGACCACCGGCGCCGTCAGCGCGGCCCCCAACCCCAGCGGCAGCCGGACCCCGAGCGCGACGCACACCTCGTCATACGCATCGACCTCGCCATCCCCATCATCTGCGACCGCCTCGACCGCGGGGGTTGCCGGAATCGTCGGGCATGGCGCCAACTCCGCTGCCTGCAAGGCCGCGAAGACCATCATGGTGAACGTGACCACCCTTGGACTCGAGGCTTCCGCGGGCGTGGTGTCGGTGGACATGCTCACGGGGGCGTTCCCGGAAGACGCGATGGCGCAACTCCCGGCAGAGGCCAAGCCGGCCTTCACGACGCTCCACGCCCTCGCCGCCTCCCTCGTCGGCGTGCACTCGGACGAGTGGGCCAACCAGCTCGACGCATGGAATGCCGGACTCGCCACCGTCGTCGACACGACCACCGCAATCTGCAGCTGAGCGAGCCTGCGACCCGTATTTCGGCCCGGGTGGCTCGGCGTGCTAGCCTCTCCCCTCGGTGCCACGCTGAAAAGCGCTGACATCACACCTCGTCCGGGTGGCGGAATTGGCAGACGCGCTAGCTTGAGGTGCTAGTCCCCTCACGGGGATGGGGGTTCAAGTCCCCCCTCGGACACGACAGGCCGTAGGTCCACGGACCTGCGGCTTTCGCTTTGCGCCGACGTGGTGGCAGCAGTGTCACCAGCCCCTACTCGGACCCGGTCACTTGGACTTCCCCGAGCCCCGCCTGGACGCTGGTCCAGGAAACCTCGGCTGGCTTCCTCCTGAGCTACGACCCGACCACGCCGATCACCGCAGGCGGGGGACTGTCACCGATGGTCCAGGTGGGCACTTACCACTGCCCCGTCAACGACTTACTCCGAAAACGTCCCCGTCAACATCACCTACACGCTGACCAACCAGGGCGACGGCACGACGTATGGTGCGTCCGGCCCCATCACGGTCACCATCCCCGTGCCAGCCACCGGCACCCTCAGGGAGGTGTCGCTCCCGGCCGGATGGACGGTCACCTCCCAGTCCGCGACCGAGATCGTCGTGACCAGCTATGACCCGATGCCCGGCTTCAGCTCCGTGGACCTTGTGTTCGCCTTCACCAACACTACGTCGGTGACTCCCGATACGACGACCTTCGACGCGACCGTCGACACCAACGGGGAGTGGGACCCGTGCAATAACTCTTTCGCGCAGCCGCTCACGCTGACCAAGGCCTGATTCTCCTCCCGTGGTCGGGCACCTAGCCGACTGCGCCGCTCAGGTCCCCTGCAAGCGCCGAATCTCGACGGCGTTGCCGCAGGCTTGGGCGCGCCTTCAATGGCCAACGCCTCCGCGGCCTCGTCGTCCTCGGCCTCGACAACCCAGAATCCGCCCAGGAACTCGTGGCTCGCACTGGCCGGTCCGTCCTTGACGGTGACATCGTCGCCGCGCGCATAGACCATTCGCGCGGTGCTCGGGTGCGGCAGGCCGCACGCAAACACACAGGCCGGTCTCCTCCAGCTTCGCGTTGAAGTCGTCCACCCGCTCGAAGGCGGCCATCAGCTCGTCCTCGGGCAAGGACGGATAGTCGTCCGTGTGCCGCACGGCAAGGATGTATTGGGGCACGACGACCTTTCTGACGCGGGGAGCACTCCTGACGGTAGTCGCGTTATCAACAAATCCGTGAATTGAGGAGGGCTGTCTGTGGTCCCCGGCACAATCAACCGTATGTTGCTCTCCCGCCTCGTCGAGACCTCGGCCGCCTTGGTCGCGACCCCCGCGCGCAACGCCAAGGTCGCGCTCGTGGCCGAGGTGCTGCGCGCGGCCGACCCTCAGGAGGTGGCGACGGTTGCGGCATACCTCTCGAATGTGCTCCCCCAACGCCGGATCGGGGTCGGGTGGCGCACTCTGGCCGACCTGCCCACGCCGGCCGACGAGGCGAGCCTGAGCATCGCCGACGTCGACGCCGCATTCGAGGCGATCGGGTCCGCGTCCGGGTCCGGCTCGGCGGCCGCCCGCCGGGACCGGCTCGATGCGCTTTTGGGGCGAGCGACGGCGGCGGAGCAGGACTACTTGCGCGGGTTGCTGCTCGGCGGGGTGCGCCAGGGCGCGCAGGACGGCGTCATGCTGGCCGCGATCGCCAAGGCCGCCGACGTGCCGCTGTCTGCCGTGCAGCGGGCGGCCATGCTCGCCGGATTCGCGGGGCCGGTGGCGGTGGCGGCGCTGACCGGCGGCCAAGACGCCCTTGCCGCGGTGTCCGTGGAGGTCGGGCGGCCGCTGCGGCCAATGCTGGCAGGAAGTGCGCCCGAGGTGGCCGCGGCAATGGCCGACGGCGTGACCGTTGACCTTGAGCGCAAAATCGACGGCATTCGCATCCAGGCGCACAAAATCGGCTCGGAGGTGCGGCTTTTCACCCGCTCCTTGGACGAGATCACCGATCGACTCCCCGAAGTCATCGACCTCGTCGCGGCCCTCCCCGCCGGCACCGCGATTCTCGACGGCGAGACGGTAGCCGTCCGGCCGGACGGGCGCCCTGAGCCCTTTCAGGTCACCGGGGCCCGCACTGCCTCGACTGCCGATCCGGCCCAGCTGCGCGCCAGCACGCCACTGGCCACCAGCTTCTTCGACCTGCTGCACATCGATGGGGAGGACTTGCTCGATCGGCCATTACACGAGCGGGTGGCGCGCCTGCATACGGTCATCCCGGCGGCGGCGACCATTCCGCGCATCACCACCGACTCGCCGGAGGAGGCAACCACCTTCTTCGCGGCGCAGGTCGCCGCTGGGCACGAGGGGGTTATCGTCAAGGACCCGACCAGCCCGTATGCCGCGGGTCGCCGAGGCGCCGGCTGGATCAAGGTCAAACCGCGACACACCCTTGACCTGGTCGTTCTCGCGGTGGAGTGGGGCAGCGGACGGCGCCGCGGGACCCTGTCCAATATCCACCTCGGCGCCCGCGATGCCGACGGCAAGTTCGTCATGTTGGGCAAGACGTTCAAAGGGATGACCGACGCGATGCTGGCGTGGCAGACCGAGCGCTTCCTGGCCCTGGAGACGCACCGCGCCGGCCACGTGGTCCATGTCCGGCCCGAGCAGGTGGTCGAGATCGCCTTCGACGGGATTCAACGCAGTTCCCGCTACCCCGGCGGCATGGCCCTGCGCTTCGCCCGCGTCCTGCGCTACCGCGACGACAAGACCGCGGCCGAGGCCGACACGATCGACACGGTGCGCTCGCTACGCGGCTGGTGAGCGCCCGGTGGCGATTGACCTGCGCCTTAGCCTCCGACGGCGGGCCCACCTTCCCTAGGGTCGAGGAATGGACGACACCAAAGTCACTGTCGAGCGGGTCATCCCCGCCTCCACCGACGCGATCTTCGACGTGCTGAGCAACCCGGAACGGCACGTCGCCCTGGACGGCTCAGGATTCATCCGATCCACGCAAGGGGCGCAGCGGATCAAGGCGGTCGGAGACGTTTTCACGATGAACATGGACGGCCCGCACATGGGCGGCGAATATCAGACCGACAACCACGTCACCGGCTACGCCGACAACGCCCTGCTCGCGTGGCAGACTGCGCCCGCCGGGACCGAGCCTCCCGGCTGGGAGTGGGTGTGGGAACTGACGGCCCAGGGCCCCGACAGCACCCTGGTGCGGCATACCTATGACTGGTCCAAGGTGACCGACAAGGCTCTCCTGGCCAAGGTGAAGTTCCCGCTGGTGACGCAGGACCAGCTCGACGACACGCTCGTCAAGCTCGACGAGGCCGTCTCCTCCTGACTTAGCCGGGTCTCTCTACCCTGGGCGTATGCCGCTGTCCTGGGACGATCTCGCGGGCGCCACTCTGGCGTGCCAATTCCCCCAGCAGACGGCACAATTCCCCGACGACACGGCGGATTCGCCGTCGCCCGAGCGCGTGGCCACCCTGCTCGGCGCGATCGGACCGATCCAGGCACAAAACGCTCGTGCCCCGTTCATCGGACTCGCGGCTCGAATCCCGGGGGTGACGCACGCCCAGATCAGCGCGGCCTACGCGGCGCGACTGATCGTGCGCGGCAGCAATATTCGGGGCACGGTCCATACGAGCACCCCGGCCGATCATGCTCTGCTGGATGCGGTGACGCACCTCGGCCAGCGGGCTCTGCAGGCACGGACGTTGCGCCCGGTCGAGACCGACCTCGCGGCGGCGTGGTCGGCGCAAGAGGCGTTCGCTGCCCAGGACCGACGCACGCCCGCGCAACTATGGGAGCACCTGCGTGACTGAATCGCGGAGCATGATCCCACCGCTTCGCCCCGCCTCAACGACGCGGCCGGGCGCTACTTCGGCTTCGGCCACGGCGGGCTCATCCGCGAGCCGCTGACGGGCAGTTGGTCGGGCCAGACGGCTCCCGGCTACCGCAGCGCCGCGGCAGTCCTAGGCAAGGACTACACCGAAGCCCGGACCGGCTTCCGCACCAACCCCGACGCCGCTGCGGACGCCCTCGTCCACCTGCACCTCAGCCGATTCGGTCCGGCGTCACGCCACGACATCGCCTGGTTCAGCGGCCTCGGCCTGACCGCGGTCGACCGGGCGCTGGCCCGCGCCGCAGGGTCCCTCCACCAGGACATCGGACCTGACCAGCTGGCCTATTGGTCCCTGCCGGATGCGCCGCCACCGCGAACCCATGTCGGCGTCAGCCTGCTCCCGGAGTTCGACGCGCTGCTGTGCTCCCTTGACCCTCCCGCCCGTCAGCGGTTCGTGGCGCCCGAGCACTACGACATCCTGTGGCGACAGGAGAACGGCATGCTCTTGGCGCCGATGATGGTCGACGGCCGGCTCACCGGCTATTGGCGACTCGTCGGCGCGGGCCGCAAGCGCAGCGTCGAGGTGACGTACTTCGCGCGTACCCGCAAGCCGCGCCGCGCCGAGTTCGATCAGCCCCTGGCGGCGCTGGCCGCCGCCATGGACCTGGACATCGACGCAGCGGGGCGCCTTGGCGATAGGCGTTGACCATGCTGGCCAACGCCTCGGCCGCCGCGGCGATCATGCCCTACGTGACCCGCTCCGCCCGACAGGTAGCCACGCCCAGGCCCAGCCCGGGGAAGATCAGCGCGTTATTGGCCTGGGCAATCTGATAGCGGATGCCGTCATAGTCCACCGGCCCGAACGGGCTGCCGGTGGCGACCAACGCCCGGCCCTCGGTCCACGTCAGCAGGTCC
>Ga0209174_10000618_pt1 | contig 26169 bp, 21 predicted proteins | sample JI91814BDNA_FD_187505 | JGI IMG/M metagenome (GOLD analysis project Ga0209174, IMG submission 187505) | Wastewater effluent complex algal communities from Wisconsin, to seasonally profile nutrient transformation and Carbon sequestration -... | ecosystem: Engineered > WWTP > Effluent > Algae...
CGTTTCCTTGACGAACTGAGCGACCTGTTTCTACAGATTCTCGAAATGGCCAAGGAAATGAAGGTGCTCAAGGTGGGTAACATCTGTCTCGATGGGACGAAGATGGAGGCCAATGCCTCACGGCACACGGCGCTGTCACACGGGCATATCGAAAAGCTGGAAGTTCAGCTCAAGGCCGAGGTTCAGGAATTGCTGGCGCTGGCTGAAAAAGCGGATCAGGCCGACCTTCCGACGGGTGTCGACCTGCCCGAGGAGCTGAAGCGTCGGGAAGATCGCTTGGCGGCCATGGCCGCCGCCAAGGCCACGATTGCTGCTCGGGCCAAGGAGCGCTATCAGCGAGAGAAGGCCGAGTACGAGGAGAAGATCGCCCGCCGCGCAGCCAAGGAAAAGGCGACCGGTAAGAAGCTGGGAGGCAAGCCACCCAAGCCCCCCGAGCCTGGCGCACGGGCCAGTGATCAGGTCAACCTCACGGACGAAGAGTCGCGCATCATGCCGGTGGCCGGTGGCGGCTTCAAACAAGCGTACAACGCCCAGGCGGCGGCTGATGCGGCAACGATGCTGATCGTCGCCACCGGGGTCTCGCAGGCGCCCAACGATAAAGAGCAGGTCGAGCCGATGCTGGCCACCCTCAAGGCGCCGGCCGGCGTACTCGGCACCGTGGAATGTCTAATCGCCGACAGCGGTTACTGCAGCGAGAAGAACATCAAGGCGTGTCAGGCGGCCGACATTGATCCCCTGATCGCTGTCGCTCGCGACGAGCACCACCCGGGCTGGCGGGAGCGCCACAGTGAGCCGGCGTCGTTGCCTGAGGGTGCCACACCCGTGCAGGCCATGTCCCATCGGCTGAAGACCAAGGAAGGGCGAGCGCGTTACGCGCTACGCAAGCAGACCATCGAACCGGTGTTCGGGATCATCAAGTCGGTGATGGGATTTCGCCGCTTCTCACTGCGCGGTTTGAAGAAGGTCACCGGTGAGTGGACGCTGGTTTGCATGGCATGGAATTTAAAGCGCCTGGCCGTGTTGCGTCCACAGTAGGGAAAAGGAGGGGGAAACCCTCGGAAAAGCCAGCAAATCAAGGAAATCCGGCTTTTTTGTTCCGCATAGTGAAATTCGCGGACTTGACCGAGGTCAAGTCCGACAGGCTGCTAGACCGCCCCGACGCTTTCCTGCCCGACCTCGCGACGAGCCTGAATAACCTCGGCGGAGACCTCTCCGACCTCGGTCAGCGCGAGGAGGCGCTCGCCGCCAGCCAGGAGGCGGTGGATATTCGACGGCACCTGGCGCAAGATCGCCCCGACGCCTTTCTGCCCAAGCTCGCGATGAGCCTAAATAACATCGGAGCCATGCTCTCCAAGCTCGGCCGGCGCGAGGAGGCGCTCGCCGCCAGCCAGGAGGCGGTGGACCTCTATCGGCGCCTGGCGCAAGACCGCCCCGACGCTTTCCTGCCGGACCTCGCGGCGAGCCTGAATAACATCGGCGGAGACCTCTCCAACCTTGGCCGGCGCGAGGAGGCGCTCGCCGCCAGCCAGGAGGCGGTGGACATCCGACGGCGCCTGGTGCAAGCCCGCCCCGACGCCTTCCTGCCCGACCTGGCGTCGAGCCTGAATAACCTCGGGGCCTGGCTCTCCAATCTCGGCCGGCGCGAGGAGGCGCTCGCCGCCAGCCAGGAGGCGGTGGACCTCTATCGGCGCCTGGCGCAAGCTCGCCCCGACGCCTTCCTGCCGGACCTCGCGGCGAGCCTGAATAACATCGGCGGAGACCTCTCCAACCTCGGCCGGTGCGAGGAGGCGCTCGCCGCCAGCCAGGAGGCGGTGGACATCCGACGGCGCCTGGTGCAAGCTCGCCCCGACGCCTTCCTGCCCGACCTGGCGTCGAGCCTGACTAACCTCGGGGTCTGGCTCTCCGACCTCGGCCGGCGCGAGGAGGCGCTCGCCGCCAGCCAGGAGGCGGTCGACATCCGACGGCGCCTGGCGCAAGAGCGCCCCGAAGCCTTCCTTCCCGAGCTCGCGAGGAGCATCAGCGTCACGTCAGACGTTTTTACAGCGCTCGATCGGCAAACGGAAGCGGCGCAGGCAGCCCATGAGGCACTTGAAATTCTCGCGCCATTTGTCGAGCTTTATCCCGAGAACTTTGGGGATCTGGCACGCGCAATCTGCGCTGATCTGGTGCAATACAGCGCCGCCGCGCAACAAGCGCCAGACCGCGCACTGCTCGAGCGCGTTGCGCGGGCGCTCGATGGTGGCGAAACGGCCACCGAGGACCCTGCGATCAAGGCGCTCATGCCAAAGTTTGTCGCCATCCTGGAAGAGGCCAAGGCGACAGGCGTGCTTGATGAGGCGGCACTCGCCGAGTTGCCAGAGTCGCTGGGAGATTGGTTACGTACTGCCTGGTCTGAACGGTCCGGAGAGGACCAGTAAGGGTCTCTCGGTAGCGGTGTGCACGCACCCCGTTTCTTCGACGCCGCAGTCGACAGGCCAAGTCTAAGGCGAGACAGCGCCAACGACCTCGACGACGCGGTTACTTCAGGCCGACTAAAAGCTTAAGTCTGCATGTCTTAGACATTTTCTATTTGCCTTGTGGAGCGTCGGTCGCCAGTCGCCATGGTCGGTAGGTATGCCGCATTGGCCAACGCTTCGCGGTCGCCGTCGCAGTGGTGACCGTGTCGCGCCGCGGGCCGCGCTTCGGCGAGTGGCCTGAAAAATCTGAGTGGCTGCTCTCAGTCCGATCCGGCCGTTGGTGCTCGGCCTCAGCAGTTGCTGGTCTGGCTGGCCGCTCTAGGCTGGGTTCGGCTATTCAGGTGCGGGGGTCGAACGGCAGCTGGTGTCGAAAGCTGCCAGTCATCGTTCACGAAAGCCGGGAGCTGAGCTGTCACGGAGCAAACGGCTGCTGACCATACGGTGCGTTGGTACGTCCCGCGCTCCGCTTTGGTCACGCTGCCATCGTGACCTGGCCGACCGAAGTACATGGCGTCGCCATCGAACTGCTGCCGCGAATCTGCCGCAAGGTGGGGCGCCGGCCAAATCTGTGGTTTCTCGCCCGTGAGATTCAAGGTTCATTCGGGTGGGCAAGAGGGTAAACTTGGCCAAACTTTGGAAGATTTCGCTGTGAGATACCAAGCGAGTTACCGGATATGAACCAACCTGATGACGAAATTCTCACGCTGGATGAAGTGGCGGTCTACCTGAAGGCGGGCAAGAAGACCGTCTACCGGCTGGCCCAGCAGGGCGAGATACCGGGGTTCAAGCTGGGCGGCACCTGGCGGTTTCGTCGCACGGAGTTGGACCGCTGGATTGCCGCACAGATTGCCGAGAAAAGGCAGGACAAGACATGAGCGACCCGCAAAACAATACCAACCTGGCAGTTTTGCCCAGGGGGGTGGCCCGCCCATGAACGCCGTAGAAATCGAACAAGCGATTACAGACCTTGCGGAGCAGCCCTTTGGCGCCGCAGAGTTCCCCTATGCCTTCCTTGAAGCCTTCGGCAACAAGGCGACAACCATCAAACGCCTGCGCGTGGGGGCGTCGAACAAGTCCGACCTTGGCGGTGTTCTCCAAACCAGCAACATCCACATCCTGACCTGCGACGCAGGGCGGGTGACGCAGACGCTGGCCGCCCTCAAGGCTAGCCCGGCGACGGCCAAGGCCAAGGCGAAGTTCATCCTCGCCACGGACGGAGCGGACTTCGAGGCAGAAGACCTGACCAGCGGCGACACGGTGGCCTGCGCCTTCAAGGACTTTCCGGATCACTTCGGCTTCTTCCTCCCGCTGGCGAGCATCAGCACCGTCCGTCAGATCACTGAGAACGCATTCGACATCCGGGCAACTAGCCGACTTAACCGGCTCTACGTCGAGCTGCTGAAGGACAATCCGGAGTGGGGCAAGGCCGAGCGCCGCCATGACATGAACCACTTCATGGCGCGGCTGATCTTCTGCTTCTTTGCCGAGGACACGGACATCTTCGGGGGCAAGGGCAAGTTCACCGAAACCGTCGCGCAGATGAGCGCGAGGGACTCATCCAACACGCACGAGGTGATCAGCGCGCTGTTCCATGCCATGAACACCAGGCGCGAGGACCGGGCAGCAGCCAATCTCCCCCGCTGGGCCGACAGCACTGACTTCCCCTACGTCAACGGTGGTCTGTTCTCCGGCAGCATGGACGTACCGAAGTTCAGCAAAATCGCCCGGTCCTACCTGCTGCACGTCGGTGGCCTCGACTGGACAAAGATCAACCCAGACATCTTCGGCTCGATGATCCAGGCCGTCGCCGAGGACGAGGAACGCGGCGAGCTGGGGATGCACTACACGAGCGTCCCTAACATCCTGAAGGTGCTGAATCCGCTGTTCCTCGACGACCTGCGGGCGAAAATGAAGGAAGCGGGCGATAACGCCCGCATGTTGCTCAACCTGCGCAAGCGTATCGCCAAGATCAGGGTCTTCGACCCGGCTTGCGGTTCGGGCAATTTCTTGGTCATCGCTTACAAGGAAATGCGTGCCATCGAGGCCGAGATCAACCGGCGGCGAGGCGAGCCGGATCGCGCATCAGAAATTCCGCTCACCAACTTCCGCGGGATCGAGCTACGCGATTTCCCGGCGGAGATAGCCCGTCTTGCGCTGGTTATCGCCGAGTACCAGTGCGACGTGCTCTATCGCGGTCAGAAGCTGGCCTTGGCTGAGTTTCTGCCCCTGCGCAACGAGAACTGGATCACTTGCGGCAACGCGCTGCGGCTCGACTGGTTGAGCGTATGTCCGCCCACAGGAACGGGCGTTAAGGTTCGGGCTGATGATTTGTTCGGCTCCCCACTTTATCAGGCAGAGATAGATTTCGAGAACGAAGGTGGCGAGACCTATATTTGCGGCAATCCGCCCTATAAAGGTAGCCAGACGCAAACCAAAGAACAGAAGGCAGACTTGGCTTCTGTTTTTGACCCTTGCGGTATTTCGTCCAAACAAATTGACTATGTGGGTGGTTGGTTCATGAAAGCAGCCGCCTATGCGCAAGCCACGCCAACGGATTCGGCATTCGTCAGCACCAACTCCATTTGCCAAGGCCGTATCGTTCCGATCCTGTGGCCGGAAATTTTCAAACGCGGCTCCATCATTCACTTCGCGCACACCAGTTTTAAATGGGCGAACCTCGCCGCGTACAACGCGGGCGTGACGGTTGCCATAGTCGGCCTTTCCACGGATGTGAACAAGAAACGCCAGCTTTACCACTTGAACCGAGACGGCGAAACCACAGTGCGCGAAGCGGCAAACATCACGCCGTATTTGACCGTTGGCGAGAACATAGTGGTCGAAGGGCAACGCAAGAGCGTATCGGGCCTGCCCGATATGTCTTTCGGCAATATGCCTGTGGATGGTGGAAATCTTTTGCTATCGGCGGATGAAGCGGCCTCGCTCGGTTTGAGCAAGCGGGACGAAGAAACTTTTCTTCGACGCATCTATGGCTCTGCGGAGTTCATTCGCGGAGTTGTTCGCAAGTGTCTTTGGATTCCCGATGAAAAATTGCCGCAAGCGTTGGAGATAGCTTCCATTCGCGCTCGCATTGAGGGCGTGCGGGAAATGCGGCTCAAGAGCAAAGACGCGGGCACGAAAGAAATGGCATCGCAGGCGCATCAGTTTCGCGAGATGTATCACGGTGAAAAGCACACGTTGATTCTTCCTGGCGTGTCATCGGAGGGGCGTGAGTACCTTCCCGTTGGATTGATTGATAACCATTCGGTAGTCAGCAATCTCGCCTTCGCACTCTACGACGCCCCGCTCTGGAACTTGGCGCTTATCGCTAGCCGCCTGCACCTAGTCTGGATCGCCACCGTCTGCGGCAAGCTGAAAACGGATTTCCGCTACTCCAACACCCTTGGCTGGAACACTTTCCCGGTTCCCACCATCACCGAGAAGAATAAGGCGGACCTGACGCGTTGCGCCGAGGACATCCTGCTGGTGCGGGAGCATCACTTTCCGGCGACTATCGCCGACCTCTACGATCCCGACAATATGCCTGCCGACCTGCGGGCGGCGCATGAGCGCAATGACGAGGTGCTTGAGCGTATCTACATTGGCCGCCGCTTCAAGAACGACACCGAGCGGCTGGAAAAGCTGTTCGACCTCTACACAAGGATGGCTACCGTCTCAGGAAAGATTTCCAAAGTCAGGAAGGCGGCGAAAGCATGAGCGGATATGCGCTATTCCAGATGTGGGGGCCATTTCGGCAATCCCTGATTAAAGGTCATTCGTTCTATGTTGAACAAGCGCGAAAGCGCTTGCTTTCGCAGTTCGACGGTATCGTGGCTGATGCTGATCGGGCAGCCGAGGAATGGCTTGAGCAAAGTGGCCAACACTTTGATCCGGATCGACATGATCCTGGAGACTTCTATGAAAGGGCCAACGATGTCGGCATTGAGTTTTACGAACTATTAAGCGAAATGCGCGAGCAGACGCGCTTGAGCGTTGTCGCCGGGATGTTCCACGAGTGGGACAAGCAGCTACGCGACTGGCTGGTACGTGAGATTCAGCATTGGCATCGAGGCGACAACGCCACTTTGAAGGTCTGGTCGGCTGACTTCGGCCAGATCACCGACTTGCTGGAGAGCTGCGGTTGGAATCTCCGGACGGGGGACTACTTCCGCACGCTTGATGCGTGCCGCCTTGTAGTCAATGTGTACAAACACGGGGAAGGAAAATCTCTCGACGATCTGAGGAATAGATTTCCTGAATACCTCGATGATCCGTTCAAAGCTTTCGAGGGTATTTTGTCGGACACGAAATATCGTGATCACACGTATCTTAAGGTAAGCGACGATCAGTTTCAGGCGTTCTCTGATGCGATCTTGGCGTTCTGGCGCGACGTTCCCGAGAATGTCGTTGATTCCCAATTGACCGACGTGCCGGACTGGTTTGGAAAGGCCATCCTGAAGGACCGCGCCGAACCTCAACAGAAGAGCAAGAAATGACCAATAGCGCCGATAAATCCATACCCTCCGTCTCCGTCACCTACGCGCGCAATGGCAGCTCGACCAAGGCTAATGCGCTCGGTATGCGTCCGATGCAGGAGCGCGCCTATGAGAAACGGGGCGAGCAGTACCTGCTCATCAAGTCGCCTCCCGCGTCGGGCAAGAGTCGCGCCCTCATGTTCATCGCGCTGGACAAGCTGCACAACCAAGGCTTGAAGCAGGCTATCATCGTCGTGCCCGAGAAGTCCATCGGCGCCAGTTTTAACGACGAGCCGCTATCCAAGTACGGCTTCTGGTCAGACTGGCAGGTTGAACCCAAGTGGAACCTGTGCAACGCGCCGGGCAATGACAACGGTGGCAAGGTCAAGTCTTTGGACGTGTTCCTCGAAAGCGAGGACAAGGTGCTGGTCTGCACCCACGCAACCTTCCGCTTTGCGGTCGATGCCTATGGCGTGGATGCATTCGACGGTCGCCTAATCGCCGTCGATGAGTTTCACCACGTTTCGGCCAATCCGGACAACAAGCTTGGCCTCCACTTGGGGCAGTTCATCGCGCGGGACAAGACGCACATCGTCGCCATGACCGGCTCCTACTTCCGAGGCGACGCGGAGGCCGTGCTCGCCCCGCAGGACGAGTCGAAATTCGATACCGTTACCTACACCTACTACGAACAGCTCAACGGCTACGAGTATCTCAAGCAACTCGACATCGGCTACTTCTTTTACAGCGGGCCTTACGTCGATGACATTCTCAATGTCCTCGATCCCGACGAGAAGACCATCATTCACATCCCCAACGTCAATTCGCGTGAAAGCACGAAGGACAAGATGCGGGAGGTGGAGCACATCATCGAGGCGCTGGGGGAGTGGCAGGGCATCGACACCGCCACGGGCTTCCAGCTTGTCAAGCGCCCCGATGGCCGCGTGCTACGGATCGCCGATCTTGTCGATGACGATGCCACGAAGCGTGACCGTGTGTCCGCTACGCTCAAAGACCGTGCGCAGAAGAACAACCGCGATCATGTGGACATCATCATCGCGCTAGGCATGGCGAAAGAAGGCTTCGACTGGATCTGGTGCGAACACGCGCTGACCGTGGGCTACCGCACCAGCCTGACCGAGATCGTGCAGATCATCGGCCGTGCCACTCGCGACGCACCCGGTAAGACCCGTGCGAGGTTCACCAACCTGATCGCCGAGCCGGATGCGACTGAGGCAGCCGTCACCGAGGCCGTCAACGATACGTTGAAGGCCATCGCGGCGAGTCTGCTCATGGAGCAGGTTCTTGCCCCGCGTTTCGAGTTCAAGCCCAAGAACCCCGACAGCGGCCCGACGCCGGGTTTTGATTACGGCGAGAGTGGCTACGACCCGGACCGCTGCAATGTCGGTATCAATCAGCAGACAGAGGCGTACCAAATCGAGATCGCGGGCCTCGCCGAGCCCAAGAGCAAGGAGGCTGCGCGAATCTGTCAGGAAGACCTGAACGAAGTCATCGCGGCCTTCGTGCAGGACAAGCCGACCATCGAGCGCGGCCTGTTCGATGAGGAGCTGGTGCCCGAGGAGTTGACGCAGGTTCGCATGGGCAAGATCATCAAGGACAAGTATCCCGATCTTGACGCCGAAGATCAGGAGGCCGTGCGCCAGCACGCCATCGCCGCTCTCAACCTCACGCAACAGGCCAAGCGGCTTGTCACTGAAGGCGATGGAGACGGGTCGCCCAACACCGCCCTGATCGCCGGCGTGCGCCGCTTCGCGATGGACGTGCGCGAGTTGGACATCGACCTCATCGACCGCATCAACCCCTTCGGCGAAGCCTACGCCATCCTCGCCAAGACCATGAGCGAGGACAGTTTGAAGCAGGTCGCGGCGGCCATCTCGGCCAAGCGCACGACAATTACTCCTGAGGATGCCAAAGTGATCGCCAAACGCGCGGTTGAATTCAAGCGCGAGCGTGGGCGGGTTCCGTCAGTCACCTCACCGGATGCTTGGGAAAAGCACCTAGCCGAAGGCGCGGCCGCCTTCATGCGTTTCAAGGCTGAGGGTTGCTATGAGTAACTCCGATCTTGATGAACTCGCTTCGGAACTGGCCGAGTTCGCGCCGCCCGAGAAGAAGGGCGGACGCCCGGCCAGCGAGGAGAGCGTCATCGCTGGCTTCGAGGAAATCCAACGCTTTACTAAGCAGTACGGGCGTGCGCCGCAGCATGGTGAAGACTGCGACATCTTCGAGCGCCTTTACGCCGTGCGGCTCGACCGCTTGCGCGCGCTCCCAGATTTCCGTGCCCTGCTTGAGCCACTGGATCATCAGGGCTTGCTTGCCGGGGCACCGACCGTTGCCGCTTCGGCGGATGAAACGATCGACATCGACGACCTGGCCGCCGAGCTGGCGGATGTCGCTGACGCGGACGACATTACGGTCCTGCGCCATGTTCGCACCAGCGCCAAAAAGCGTGCCGCCGAGGAGATCGCGGATCGCAAACCATGCGAGGATTTCGAGACGTTCCGGCCCCTGTTCGAGCGCGTGCAAACGGAAGTCAAGACCGGTTTGCGCCAGTCCAAGCCCATTGAGGCGGGCCGCCGTGCGATTGAAGCGGGTGACTTTTTCGTTCTCGATGGCATCACACTCTACGTCGCCGGGGTCGGTGAGCCTCTGAAAACCACTGCCGGGGAAGTGGACCGCCGCCTGCGCCTCATCTTCTCCAACGGCACCGAGAGCAATCTGCTGCTGCGCTCGCTCCAGCGCGCGTTTTACAACGATCCCGCCGCGCGGCGGCTGGCCTCGGCCGAGAGCGGGCAACTCTCCTTCGGCGGCGAACTTGAGGCCGATGATGTTGAAAGCGGCACGATCTATGTCCTGCGCTCCCTGTCCGATCATCCATATGTCGCACAGCATCGCGACATCATCCATAAGGTGGGCGTGACCGGCGGCAGGGTTGAAACGCGCATCGCCAACGCCGAGAACGAAGTGACCTACTTGCTGGCAAAAGTCGAGGTCGTTGCGACCTACAAGCTCGCGGGGATCAATCGCACTCGGATGGAGAACCTGTTTCACAGGCTGTTCGCGCCCGCGCGCTTGAAGATCACCATCAATGATCGTTTCGGCCGCCCCGTGCAGCCCGAGGAGTGGTTCCTCGTTCCGCTGTTCGTCATCGACGAGGCCGTCGCGCGCATCAAGGATGGCAGCATCACCAGCTACATCTACGACCCCAATACCGCGAAGCTGGTGAAGGCATAGGACAGCCCAAATGCATGAATAGCCCTAGCCGCCGGCCAGCATCAACGCCAGGAGAAGGCAGCATGACAAAGCTGCATGAGGACGCCAAGGCCGGCCGCTTTCTTCAATGACGAGGCGGCCGAACTGAACGCCGCTGCCTATCAGTTCGAGCCGTCTGGCCGTGCGAGGACGGCGAGCATTTTCGAACTGTTTGGCTGGGGGCGTCCATCCAATAGCAGACGCCACAGCGCCTCGTACAGCCGCCGTTCGAGTCGGCGTCAGTCGCAACACCCAACGACCACTGAGTGCCGGAACCCGGCGTTGGCGCGCTGAACGCCAAGGATTGCTGCAAAGCGGACGTTCAGATCGGTCGAGCGAGCCGGCCGCTCATCCTCGGGCGAGCAGCTTTACTCCGTCCGGCCGCAGTTCGCCCTTTGGCGACACATGCCGGTAGAGCGTCTGCCGGGTAATTCCAAGTTCTTCACAAAGATCACCCACCTTAGTCTCCGGCTGGCCCATGGCAGCCATCGCCAAGCGTAGCTTGGCGGCTGACATCTTGAACGGGCGCCCCCTTTCCTACCGCGAGCGCGCGCCGAGACAAGCCCGGCGACCGTTCGCTCGGAAATCAATTCCCGCTCGAACTCGGCCAGCGCCGCAAAAATGCCGAACACAAGCTTGCCGGCGGCGGTCGTGGTGTCGATCGCCGCGCCGTGACCGGTCAGGACCTTTAATCCCACGCTACGCGCAGTCAGGTCGTGCACGGTGTTGATCAGATGGCGCAGATCACGGCCGAGCCGATCGAGCTTCCACACGATCAGCGTGTCGCCTTCACGGAGCGCCTTCAAGCAAGCAGCCAACCCCGGTCGATCATCTCGTCTGCCTGAAGCCAGATCCTCGTAGAGATGTGAAGGACTCACCCCGACGCCGATCAATGCATCGCGCTGCAGATCCGTGGATTGGGAACCGTCCGCCTTTGATACCCGCATGTAGCCGATCAACATCTCTTCACCTGTCACATATACGTTCGATTATGTGACAGCGTGAACCACAAATTTCAGGCCGTCAAACTGTGTCACTTAACCCGTCATTTAGTCTACGACATGCAAACGGTTCGTTAGAATCGAAATGTGACTGAAATGCCGAGGGGATGCCCTCCTTGGCAAACTTGGCGCCCAACTGCGCTATGGACTCCGGGACTCGCCGCTGTGACGCCTTTCATATTGATGGCACGTCAACCCGTATGACACGGTTTTACCTGGACATGAATGTCCGGCTGGCATTGCTGTGATCGAAATGGCGACTGGTGGAACGGAGTGTTTGGTCTACCCTTTCCTGGCCGATCTGAGACCATCAGTTGCGCCCTACAATATATGCTATAGCCATACTGGCGCACGAGCAGAACGCAATCAAGAAGCGCTTATCTGCCCGAGTCGACCTTGGTACGCAGTTCTTTCCCAGCCCGAAAGTGGGGCACAGCTTTCGCTGGAACCAGCGCGGCCTCACCGGTTTTTGGGTTGCGCCCAGTACGTGGCGGCCGGTAGGTGAGCCCGAAGCTTCCGAAACCGCGTATTTCAATGCGGTCCCCCTTCGCCAGCGTGTTGCTCAGTGCTTCAAGAATGGCATTGACCGCAAGTTCAGTATCTTTGGGGGTGAACTGCGGGAAGAGGGCAGCGAGTCGTTTGACGAGTTCGGAACGGATCATAGGTGAATTTTACGCGGCACTTCCCAACCTGGTCGGCCCGCGCCCGGCGCGACCGCGCATATCTGCCCGGTCGCGCCGTTTGGCCAGCGGCGGCAGTTTCACTCCCGCCGGGGCCGCGCTCTCGCTTCGCTGGAGCGCGGCGAAAACCACGGCGCAGGCTTTGCCTTCAATCCGCGCCGCAGCCGTACAAGTGCGAGGGGAAGTATTGACGCTTACACACTTGCTATGATACAAACAGCATTGTTATAGCGCAATAACACAATATCACATTACCACAACAAAGAGGCTACAACCATGCTCACCCTAGCGTTAGTCAGCCAAAAAGGCGGTTGCGGCAAAACAACCCTCGCCGTTCATTTGGCCGCATATGCTCGACAACAAGGCTTGCACCCTGCCATTGTCGATTTAGACCAGCAGGCGAGCGCCTACAAGTGGAATGCCCGTCGTGCAGAAGGCAACGAGCTAAGCCCGAAGCTCGACGCGACGAAAGCGACCGCCGACAAGCTGGAACACCTCAAGAATCTCGGCATCGAAAACGGGATTGACCTGCTCATCCTTGACACAGCCCCCCACGCCAACAGGGAAGCAGCCTTGGCCGCGCAAAGCGCGGACGCCGTTCTCATCCCATGTCGCCCAGCCACTTTTGACCTTGATGCGATGGTTTCCACTTTGGTCATTGTCAGAGCCACCGGAAAACCTGCCGCAATCGTTCTCAACGCAGCAAGACGTGGAAAGCGCAAGGTCGCTGAAGCGCGGGAAGCCTTGGAAAGCATCGGGGCAACCGTGCTTCAAACCGTCGTCCATGATTGGGTGGCGCTTGAGGATGCCTTGGTTGATGGTCGCGCCGTGCACGAGTACGACCCGCAAGGCAAGGCTGCCGAAGAAGTTGCATTGTTATATCGTGATGTCACAATGTTGCTTGCAACCACGAAGCAGAAAGAGAGAGCCACTGTATGACCCAGCCACGCCAAAAAATGAACATCGCCGGAGCCGGAGCCTTCACCGAGGCCGCCAAGGCCGTCAATCCAACGCCAACCGACTCGAAGACCAAAACCCCAGCGACCAGAACGGGCAGGGTAGCCTTACCGTTTTGGGTTCCATCGGCAGCACGTCAGCAACTAAAACACACTATCACCGACCTTCACTTGACCGCCCAAGAGGCATTGACTGAGGCCCTCAATGAGTGGTTTATAAAGCACGGCAAGCCGCCTATTGCTTAAGCGAAGGAGGGAAAGCATGACCGAACCGCAACCAGACCAACTCTTCGCAAGCATTGAACGCTTGAGGGAAACCGCACGACAGCGCGAGCGAGCCGAACTAATTCAGCTTCCGCTCTGGCCAGAGGCCAAGCGCGGAACCCCGAACAGTTTCATCCGGTCAGCCCTGTTTTCCGCCATCCACAGTAAAGACCGAACTTACATTGACGGTGCCACCCTCCATAGCCAACAGGGAATCACCATCAAATATACCGGACAGCAACTCAACCAAGAGGATTTAACCTTATGGGAAAACTTGGTTCATTTGGCAAAGGCACACCCGCTAGGAAATGTTTGCGCATTCACGGCGCACAGCCTTCTCAAACTTCTTGGCTTAAACACCGGCGGCGATGAACACCAGCGCTTACACAAAGGGATAACCAGGCTCAATGCCTGTTCCGTGCAAATCACGCATGAAGGAAAAACATACTTTGGCGCACTGATAAAAGCAGGCATCAAAGACGAATTAACAAGCCATTATTCCATTGAGCTAAACCGCGAATTGATGCGCCTCTACGGGGAAACACAATGGACTGCCATAGACTGGCAGCAGCGGCTAGAACTGCGGCGAAAACCTCTAGCGCAAGCCCTCCATGCCTACTACAGCAGCCACCGGACACCGTACCCCATCAAGCTGGCGACTTTGCAACGACTGACGGGAAGCCGGACGGCAAGGACGTTTGAATTCAAGAGGCTTTGCCGCGCCGCTTTAGACGAACTGGTAAAAATAGCTTTCCTACACGGCTACAGCATCGAAGGCGACACCGTGACAGTAAAACGGGCGGCCGCCTTGCCACGCCACGAGTAGGCACGGGGTTCGACACATGTCGACACGGGGTTCGACACATGCCGGCACGGGGTTCGACACATAAGGCACGGGGTTCGACACATGCAAGGCACGGGGTTCGACACATGCAAGGCACGGGGTTCGACACATAACTTTGGTTGTTAGTAAGTGTATTTATATATTTCTAATCAACCACTTATTGTAACCAATCCTCTTGGTCTAATCTTTCTTTAATCTTTTTCTAATAAAAGAAAGCGCCACGGGGTTCGACACATGCTAGCCAACCACAACACACGCGCTCCACGGACAAACTTCACGCTTCACAAGTGATCGGCCTACGGCCTCAGAGGAACCCCCTCTGTCGAGCGCCCGGCCAGAGGCCGGACGGAGGCAACAAACAGTTGCCCATCCAACCCTTGGCAGTACTCGAAGGGACCAGAGGCTACCAACCGCCGGAAAAGCGGTTTAGCAGTAAGGGCATGGGCGTATCAACCGTCTGTGCCAGAATCCCCCGTCAACCGCTGCTGGCAGGCCAGCAGCAAGGGAAGAGGGGCCAACTATCACTCAAAAGACGCTGTAGCCTCTCCCAGAGCGATTGCTAGCCAAGCAAGGGCCGTTGCCCCAGTCCAACATCTAGTTGAACGGCAAGGCGCACACCCATCGCCTTCAGGATAGCCGTAAGGCTACGCAGCTCAGGGTTGCCCTACGGCGAGAGGGTGGATAAAGCGTGGCAGCGTTCAGCGCCGTCTGGTCGGCCAGCCATGCGACTCCACACCAAAGGCCCCGGCCAGATAGCGAAGGGCGGTCAACAGTTCCGTTTGATCGCCGTCTTCAGTCTTCGGAATCGTCTTGCAGGATCGTTTCGTAGTCTTGCCCGCCGTAGAAAACGCCAATGATGGATACTTGCTCGGCGGCCACGTCGAAGGCGATCACGGTGCGCTTCTTGTAGTTGGTGATGCGTAGGCCGGGACGAACGTCATCGCGCATGGTGCCGCGATGAGGGAAGGTACGCAGGCTCTCGCAGTAGCTCACGATCGCCTCGGTGTAGCGTGCTGCAATGTCGGGAGACGCCGCAGCGGCGATGTAACCGTACAGGGCCGCAAGCTGTTCCTCTGCCTCGGGGGAAAAGACAACGCGATAGCTCATCTTGCCTTGGCGTGTTCGGCGGCAAGGCGGGCGCGCACCTGGTCAATAGTGACTGCGCGGGAAGGCTCTGCCTTGAGCGCATCGTAGGCCGGGCCTACCTGGTGATGCAGCCAGCTTTCGATGGCTCGATCACGCGCCAGGAGTGCACGTAAGCCGTCGCGGATGACTTCGCTTTCGGTGGCGTACTCGCCAGTCCGCACCTTGGCTTTCACCGCGGCCGCCATGTCGTTAGGCAGGGTGATGCTCAGTTGTTGTGTGGTTCGCATAGCGACCTCCAAAGCGCATGAATAGGATTTAATCCTACTCATCTGGTCGCCAGTCGTCTAGATCCAGCGCTCTCGACACTCGCCGTTGCGCGTCGCGCCAAGCGAGAACGGTTTTTGAGAGCACCTCGACCACATCGCCGCAGGACCGCGCTGCCTCTCAGCAAGGCTTCTCGCAGACCTTCGTTTGTAGAAGGCCGCAGCAGTCCTTATCGTGTGATTCTTTCCTTTTCTGAGACGCCCTCTGCCACGGGGTGAGGAAGGAGGCACTGCGGGGCCGATCCGTCGCTCGGAGCACCCGGAAATAGGCCACAGCGGGTCGTGAGCGCGGTTTTCCCCACCCGGGCCAGCCCTCTCTATCTAAAACCCTCCTGGCGCGCTCTACGGGCGTCTTCTGGCGTGCCTTTGGACTATCCCGGGTCATTCTGTGGACAAGCCCTTGCACAACCTGGTGCGCTACCGGAGTTTGGGGATGGCTTCCAGTCGGACAACACGACCCAGAGCCTACGCGCCAACATTCCGGCGCGAGAAATTCCGTGCGCGCCTGCTGAGGACCACCGAAAAATAGGCGAAAGCCTCCTGCAGCGCATGCTGACAAAAAATGAGCACTGTCAATCTCGCGTATCACGGGTGATACGAAACGACACGCTAACGACTAGTCGAGTGACGCCTACGGCGTTGTGAACAACTCATCCCCGAGCGTAGCTGCTAGGCCACCTCGTTTTATGCTATGCGCATCGCAGCGTCCGCTTTGCTGTAAACCACATGGGTTGCAATGGTTTTAGCCAGCCGACGGGGAAATCAAAAGGCATAAATAGAGGGTGGGAAAAACAGACGCTCGCCGCTTGGCAGTCCCCGGGGCTGCTGATGAAGCAACGCACCCCCGGGCACAGCCCGGAGCATATTAAAGAGGAGGGCTGTCAAGTAGGCACTCCGCGATAGAACCGCTCCGCTGGCCCACTTGCCAGAACATTGGCATGCGGAAATCGAGGGCTTGGACCAAGCAATGCTGAACTCCGGAGCTAAGCCGGTGCGATCTGCACGTTCGGTATTCGTTTTCGCTAGAATAGGCCTCGATGAGCTTCTAACGAGGCTCACAACGCGAAAAGCCAGCCCGCTAAGACTGGCTTTCCTCAAGAAGAGCCCGGAGCCCCACTCAGTACTGCTTGGTTCGCACCTGCAAGTATGTGTGTGGAACTCTTCTCTAGTCAAATCTGAACGTATAGGCCCTGGAAGGCGTTCATAACGAAGGATCTACACCATGGCAGCAACCCGGCAACAACAACTGGCCTCAAAGGGCATTCGGCCATCTCTCTTCCTTGCCCTGAACTGGCATCTGACGACGATCATTGTCGCAGTACTCCGCTTCGCATTCCGCCAATTCTCCGACGTGGAAGGCCCACCAATCTCAAGCTGTGCAAGTCTTTGCTAGTCTCATGAGACTGCTAAAAGGCCGCTTTTTGCGGCCTTTTTTGCGACACGTTTTGCGGTTGTAGCACTTCACTTCTCCTCGACCTCTTCTGAGGCACCGGAAACACGATGTAAAAGTGTAAAACGGCGCATCTGCACCGGGTATTGTCTTGCACAGTTCAAGCGGTTCTAAGCTCGTTGAGCAGGTCGGGGTGGCGATCCAGCAGCTTGAACAGCTTGACCAGCGCCAACGGCGGTTTGGTCTTGCCGTTCTCGTAGCGCGAGAAGGCATTGATGCCCCCGCCAAAGATTTCGGCGGCCTCGCGCTGGTCAAGATCGAGCTTCTTGCGCACGGCAGTAATGAAGGCCGGATCAACAATAGCCGCATTCACCTGCTTGGAGAAGGCACGCATTTCACGCATGACGCGGTTCGACTCCGCTGCATCCAAGAGGGACTCGGCACAGGCCGGGCAGAAGTCGCCCGTCACAGCCGCGATGACGGTGGTTTCGCCCTTGTAGGTGTAGGGCTGGTCGCGGGTGTCGTGGATCAGTTCCGCGGCGCCGCAAACGGGACATTTCATGTTCATAGCTCCTTGAAGGACACGATCAGCACGTCATCAATGACCGTCAACTTCAGGTACACGTCGCCCGCCTGCGTGCTTGGGCGGTACACGTCCTGCCATACCGTATGATCGGCATGGGTGGTCATGCTCTTGTAGAAATCTGCTGACGTCAGTGCCATCACCACGTCCAGCATGTCGGAGAACGCAAACCCCAACTCGTTTGCACCGCCTCGCGCTGCGTGCGTGGTGCGTACCTTGCCAGCCTCTACCAAGGTTTTGACCATGGTCAGCTTGCAGTGCGGGGTTCGTTTCTCCATAGACGCATTTTAACCTAATTGGTTTATTTTATTTGGCAAGTTGGTTAGCGGCAGGGCTTTCGGTGATTCTGGTAACCCACAGATGCCATTGGCTTAACGTGCTTTATTTTCCGTTTTCTGAAACGACCCCTATGCTCGGCAGACCGCCGAGCATGCCGACTACACCGCCAGGCAACGCAACGCATTGCCACGAGGGCGATCGGCGAGGGGGTAAGGGGAGGCCCTCGCCGGGGGGGGGGGTAGGCCCGTCGCTCGGAACGTACCGGGAATCGGCCACAGCGGGCCGTGAGCGCGTTTTCTCCGCCCGGGCCAGCCCTCTCTATCTAAAGCCCTCCTGGCGCGCTTTACGGGCTTCTTGGGGTCAGCTCACGAAACGGGAAAAATCGTACGCTAAGCCTCACCGAGCACCCGCAGCGGCCGGAACTTGCCCTGCTCGACGTGTTTGTTCTGCCGCCAGATGTAGTCGCCGGTCAGGTTGATGTGCTCCCAGCCCAGCGGCGAGAGGTGCGGCAGCAGCCTCTCGTCGATGTCCTTGCCCGAGTCGCGCAGCGCCTGGATCGCCCGCTCCAGGTAGACCGTGTTCCACAGGATGATGGCCGCCACCGCCAGGTTGAGGCCGCTGGCGCGGTAGCGCTGGTTCTCGAAACTGCGGTCGCGGATTTCGCCGAGCCGGTTCAGGAACACGGCACGGGCCAGTGCGTTCTTGGCCTCGCCCTTGTTCAGGCCGACCTGCACCCGGCGACGCAGCTCGACGTTCTGCATCCAGTCGAGCGCGAACAGCGTGCGCTCGATGCGACCCAGCTCGCGTAAGGCCACGGCCAGGCCGTTCTGGCGCGGGTAGCTGCCAAGCTTCCGGAGCATCAGCGAGGCCGTTACCGTGCCCTGCTTGATCGACGCGGCCAGGCGCAGGATCTCGTCCCAATGGGTGCGAATGTGTTTCACGTTGACGCTGCCGCCGATTAGGCCGGCGAGCGTCGGGTACTGCTTGGCGTCGCCGTGGATGTACAGGCGCTTGTCGGGCAGGTCGCGGATGCGCGGCGCGAAGCGGAAGCCCAGCAGGTGCATCAGCGCGAACAGGTGATCGGTGAAGCCGGCCGTGTCGGTGTAGTGCTCCTTGATGCGCAGGTCGGATTCGTGGTGCAGCAGCCCGTCCAAGACATGGGTGGCGTCGCGCACCGTGGCGTTGATGACCTTGGTGTGGAACGGCGCGTACTGGTCGGAGATGTGGGTGTAGAACTGCACCCCCGGCTCCTGCCCGTACTTCAGGTTAACTTGGCCGGCGGCATGGCCTCTGCCGCCGGCCTTGAAGTTCTGGCCGTCCGACGACGACGTGGTGCCGTCGCCCCAATAGGCGGCGAACGGCTGACGGAACTGCGCGTTGACCAGCTCGGCCAGCCCCGCCGAATAGGTCTCGTCGCGGATGTGCCACGCTTGCAACCAGGTCAGCTTGGCGTAGGTCACGCCCGGGCAGGATTCGGCCATCTTGGAAAGGCCAAGATTGATGGCGTCGGCCAGGATGCTGGTCAGCAGCAGGTATTGATCTTCGGCCGCCGCGCCGCTCTTGAGGTGCTTGAAGTGGCGGCTGAAGCCGGTCCAGCCATCGACCTCCAGCAGAAGCTCGGTGATCTTCAGGTGCGGCAGCAGGCTGTACGACTGTTGCATCAGCGCCTCGGCATCGTCGGGCACGCCATTGTCCAGCGGCGAAATCTTGAGCCGGCCGGTGCTGGTGATGGCGGCGTCGGGCAGTTCGTTGGCGGCAGCCAGCCGCTCCACCGTCGCCAGTTGCTCTTGCAGCACCGTGAGGCGCGCCTCCAGGAAGCGCTCGCAGTCGGTTCCGACGGCCAGACCCAATTCCCGCTGATCGCGCTGCGCCGCGAAACGCGGCGGCGGCAGCAGGTAGTCCTCAAAGTCCTTGAACTGGCGCGAGCCCTGGACCCAGATGTCGCCGGAGCGCAGCGAGTTTTTCAACTCGGCGAGGACGCACAGCTCGTAGTAGCGCCGGTCCAACCCATCTTCTGTGCGCACCAGGCTTTCCCAGCGCTTGCGCACGAACGACGTGGGCGCATCGTCCGGCACCTTACGGGCCTGGCGCTCGTTCATCCCTTTGAGCACATCGACGGCCGCGAGCAGTTCGCGTGCCGCCGGTGCGGCCTTCATAGTCAGCGCTCCCAGCAGGACCGGCGTGTAGCGCCGGAGCTGGTTGAAGCCGTCGCCGACCAGCGCGAGGAAGTCGAAACCTTCCGGCTGAGCCAGCAGCTCCGCCTGGGTGATGCTCTCGGTGAACACTTCCCACGGGATGATGGCCTCGATGGCGGCGAACGGATCGCCGCCTGACTGCTTGGCTTCCACCAGGGCTCGGCCGATGCGCGAGTACAGTCGCACCTTGTCGTTGATCGCCTTGCCGGACTGTTGGAAGCGGTCGGCATGGTTGCGCTTGGCCTTGCTGAACAACGCGCCCATGAACCGGTCGTGCAGGTCGATGATCTCGTCGATCAGGGTGGCGCGGGTGTCGAGGATCACCGCGACCAGGGTCGCATAGCGCCGGCTCGGCTCCAGGTCGCGCAGGTGCTGGGCCGTCATCTGTCCGCCTTCGCGGGCGAGCTTCAGCAGGCGGTTCTGGTGGACGGCGTGCTCCAACCCGTCCACCAGCGCCAAGTCGCGAAGGGCCTTCAACCGCTCCAGGTGGGTCAGCACATGCTTGGGCTTGGGCGGGCCGGGCGGCTGGCGCAGCCAGATCAGCCCGCTGCCCTTGGTGCCGTCGCGGATCGCCAGCAGCGCGTCGAGCGCACGACGATGATGATCGGCCAGCGGCGCGCTCAGTGCCTCGTACACCTGGCGCGTGCCGCGCGTATGCGCCTCGCTACATACACGCTCGATGACATCGATGGCCGGCAGGATGATGTGCTGCTGCCGCAGCAACTCGACCAGCGCCTCGGCCAGCACGAGGCCCCGATCGGTCTGCTGGGCCAGTTCGGCGAGCTGGTGAACGAAGCGGTGGTAGTCGGCGGCAGCGAACGGCGCCAGGTTCAGCCATGCCTGCAACTCCAGCAGGTGCTCGCGCCGGGTTTCCGGCCGCTGCGCGTACTGCGGCCAGGCGTCCGGCTCAATGCGCAACTGGCGGCCGACGATGTTCAGCAGGGACGCGGGCGGCTCCGCATCCGTCGGCAGGGCGAAACCGGGATAGCGCAGGTAGCACAACTGTACCGCGAAACCGAGCCGGTTGTGATTGCCGCGCCGTTGGCGGATCACCGACAGGTCGGGTTCGGAGAAGGTGTAATGCCGGATGAGATCGTCGTCAGTAGTCGGGAAGGCAAGCAGGCCGGTGCGGTCGGCGGGCGTCAGCAAACTGCGGCGCGGCATGGTCAGTCATCCGTTCTCAGGTATTGGTAGATGGTTTCGCGGCTGATGCCGAACTCGCGGGCGAGCTTGGCTTTCTGCTCACCGGCGGCGGCCCGCCGGCGCAGCTCGACCACCCGCTCCGGCGATAGCGCCTTCTTGCGGCCCCGGTAGGCCCCGCGCTGCTTGGCGAGCGAGATACCCTCGCGCTGCCGCTCGCGGATCAGGGCGCGCTCGAACTCGGCGAACGCGCCCATCACCGACAGCATCAGGTTCGCCATCGGCGAGTCCTCGCCGGTGAAGGTAAGGCTTTCCTTGACGAATTCGATGCGCACGCCACGCTGGGTGAGGCCCTGCACCAAGCGGCGCAGGTCGTCGAGGTTGCGCGCCAGGCGGTCCATGCTGTGCACCACCACCGTGTCGCCTTCGCGCACGAAGGCGAGTAGCCGTTCCAGCTCGGGGCGCTGGGTGTCCTTACCCGATGCCTTGTCGGTGAACAGCCGGTTCACCGAAACCTGCTCAAGCTGGCGTTCCGGGTTCTGGTCGAAGCTGCTAACGCGGACGTAGCCGATGCGCTGACCGTGCAAGGTGTCCTCCCGAGGGAAATGTGTCAGGAAGAAATCTATGACCCTTGACGGTGCGTGTCAATCAATTCGGAAGGCGAGTCTATTCTGACGCTCTCGCGCCGGATGCTATGACGTCAGGTTAGCGTATAGCTCAAGATGACACCTTGCTTGAATGACTCACTGTAAATCACTATGATTGTATTTCAATCACAAATAAGCAGAGCTGTCGCACAAACGAAGGAGATTTCGCAATGGCACAGACCGAAACCAAAGTGCTGACCGCACACGTTCCCATCCCCTTGGCCGAGAAGGTCGATCAGATGGCCGCTCGGCTTGAGAGGTCGCGCGGCTGGATCATGAAACAAGCGCTGTCGGCCTGGATCGACCAGGAGGAAGAGCGCAGTCGCCTGACCCGCGAGGCACTGGCCGATGTGGATGCCGGCCGGGTCATCGACCACCAAGCCGTACAGGCATGGGCCGATAGCCTCAGCTCCGACACGCCATTGCCGGTGCCGCGCTGATGGAACTGAAATGGACCAGCAAGGCGCTCTCCGACTTGGCTCGTCTATACGACTTTATGGCCCCGGTAAACAAACCGGTGGCTGCGCGCACCGTACAGGCGCTAGCGGCCGCGCCGTCTGCCTTGCTGGCCAACCCACGCATCGGCGAACGGATTGAGGAGTTCGAGCCGCGCGAGGTGCGCCGGATTCTCGTGGGGCATTACGAGATGCGCTATGAACTTACGGAAACCACCATCTACGTGCTGCGGCTGTGGCACACCCGAGAGGATCGCTGATAGGCCCTGCCGCCAACCTGTCTCGCAACGTCGGCAGGGGACGAGCTTGGGCGAGCTATGCCTTAGCGTACGATTTTTTCCGTTTCGTGAGCTGACCCCTTCTTCTGGCGTGCCCTTGGACTCTCCCGGGTTTCTGTGGACAAGCCCTTGCATAACCCGGTGCGCTACCCCCGCGCTCCGCCTGATGGCTCACGATCAGGCGTCCACCCGCTTTTGCGGCGGCGGGCCGTTCGGTGCCCCGTTACCACGGCTTTTCTGCGGCGGAGTTCTTGCTAAATTATGGTAATTACCGTAATATGGTTATCGTAATAACGATAATTTCAGAACACTATTTCAAGGACATAAGATCATGGCCAAGGCGGTGGTGACGCAAGCGCGTGTTTTCGAGGTGGCACAGGCCCTGACGGACCAGGGCACGGCGCCGACCATCTTGAACGTGCAGGAAGGGATCGGCGGGGGCAGCTATACGACGGTCAAGCGCTATCTGGACCAGTGGCGGGAAGCGGCGCCGAAGCAGCGGCAGCCGGTAGAACTGCCGGAACCCGCGGTTGCCCGGCTGATGAGCCTCGGCCGGGAGTTCTGGGGCCTGTTGGACGAACAGGCCGGACAGCAGGTGGAAGCGCTGCGGGCGGCGACGCGGGAAGAGATCGCGGCGATCCAGACGCAGCTCGACCAGGCGGAGCAGGCGATCGGCCGACTGGAGGCCGAACGCGAGCAGGCCGACAACCATGCCGCCGCGCAGGAACAAGCACTACGCGAAGCCTTGGCAGCACGGGCGACGCAGACCGAACGGATGGCCGCCGCCGAGGCCAAGGCCGGCGAACTGGCGGCACGGGTCGAGGACCTCAAGGGCGAACTGGAGCGAGCCCATGTTCGACAGACGGCCGAACGCGAAGCGGTGACTTCGGCCCGCGCCGAAGCTCAGGCCGCTGCGGTGGAAGCTGCTCGGCTGCAGGGCGAACTGACGGCACTTAAGAAACCGCGTTCAAGCGCTTAACCCTGGCGAAGGGGGCACGGCAACGGGCAGTTTTCTTCGGGAAATCGTCGTTGCGCGGGGGTTGGTTGGGTGGCCGCAAGAGGGCCATGGCGGCGATAAAGCGTGGTTACGGCGCTTTTTTGCCGTTGTTTGTCCGGTGCTGGCGTTGGCAAAACAACGGTGCAGTAACGGTAGAACAACGGTAGAAAAAAGGTAAAACAACGGTAGAACAACGGTGCAGTAACGGTAAAAAAAGGTAGAACAACGCTGCAGCGCCGGGCAGGATATGTGAAGTAGGCCCACCCGCAAGCGGGTCGTCCTTCTTCACGAAGCCCTTATTCGCACTGCGTGCTCAACGGGGGCTGATCGGCAACCTGATGCCGCGCTTGGAGCGCGCGCAGCGCGGCATTGGCTGGCACGGCCTGCTGCTCGCCGCCGGCATCGCCATCGTGCCGGCCAGAAGCCGCCAAACGGCGCACGGCGCCAGCAGAAGACATTCGTCGCTGCCGATCACACGACTCCGGACGGATCCCGTTGCGTCTTCTAAGCGTCGATGCGCGCTGACAGTGAAACAACTCCGTCGCTGAGAGTCGCCTTCGCCCATTGAAGCATTCGCGGCGCGCTTCCGGTCGGTAGATGATGGCTGTTACGCTATTTCGAAATCCATAAAATCCGGGATCGCCGTGAAGCCGATTTTCATCAGCTACTCTTCGAAGCATCGTGATCTGACCCGCGATCTCGCGGGTGTGATCGAGGAGCAGTACGGTGCCGGGTCGGTGTGGTGGGATCGCGAGCTGGAGAGTCGTGCCTCGTATGCCGAGCAAATCAGGGCCGCTCTTGAAGAGGCGCGGGTCGTGGTGGTGCTCTGGACGGCGGGCGCGATAATCTCCGATTATGTCTATGCCGAGGCGGTGCGCGCGCAAGACCAAGGCAAGCTGGTCAATGTGCGGCCCGCGGACATGCGCTTTAGCGACATCCCCGAGCCTTTCAACATCCATCACATCGACGACGCCGAGGATCACGCGCGCGTCCTGGCCACCATCGCCAAGGTGATGGCGGGTGTGCCGATTCCGACCCGCGTGCCGCTGCACGAAATCTATTTCCGCCAGCACGGCCACCGACTGATCGACGCCAAGCAGCGCCAGCTCGCGCGCGATCCGCGCGAGATCGCTCCCACCGAGCTGCTGCAGGCGAAATTCGAGGTGGTCGGCTATCTCGATGCGACGGGCATCCGGGCGCAGCTCATCGAGTGGTGCAGCGAGGAGCGGCCCACCGCTGGGCGCCTGATCCACGGCCCGGGCGGGCTTGGCAAGACGCGCTTGATGATCGAGGTCGCGGCCAGGCTGCGGCAGCAGGCTTGGACGGCCGGCTTCCTCGACCCGCCACATGAGCCGCTCGATGCGACGCTCAAGCAGCGCTGGCAGGCGCTCGAGCAGCTGATTGCCCACGGCGAGGACCAAGGCCTGCTCATCGTCCTGGACTATGCCGAGGGCCGTCAGGACGAGGTGAAGCGCATCGCCGAGCGCTTGAGCGCCCGACCCGAGAACGACACGCGACCGGTCCGCCTGGTGCTGCTCGCCCGCAGCGCAGGGGAATGGTGGACCACGCTGCACGACGACACCCCCGAACTGCAACGCGTGTTCCGCCGCACGGCCGGTGCTGCCGATGTCGCCGCCCTCCCGGATCTTTCTACGGGTCAACAACGGCTCGCTCTGTTCGACGCGAGCTGCGAGGTATTCGCACCGCTGCTCAGCGCACAGGGCTACGTTCTGCCGAGCGGCGCGTTTCCGCAGGAACGGCGTTCGCGCATCGAGTCCGGGGCCGGCTACGCCCGGCCGCTTGCCATCCAGATGGAGGCGCTGCTCTGGCTTGCTGCGTCCACGCCGGAAGCGGGCGCCAGCGGCGTCGATGAACTCCTGCGCCGCGTGCTCGGGCTGGAGCGCAGCCACTGGAAGAAGCTCCTTGGCGCGCTGGACGAGGAGCGCACGCGCGACATGGCTCGCGGCGTCGCGCAGGTCACCGCAATGCAAGGCGTCTCCGCGCGGCGGTCCACCGAAGACTTGTTGATGGCCGATGACTTCTACCAAGGTCAGCGCACGGCGCGCGTCGCCGTCGATCCCGTGGTGCGCAAGCTTTGCCGTGTCTATGGCAATCCTGACGGCGGTGTCGGTCCGCTGGAGCCCGACTTGATCGGCGAGCACCACGTCGCTACGGTCGGCGACGTCGAGCTCATCGACGGCTGCCTGCGCTGGATCGCGGCAGAGCCGACGGAGAACCAGGCAAAGCGGCGCCGTAGTCTCCTCACGGTGCTGCAGCGTGCCACCCAGCCGGAACACGGAACCAAGGCCAATGATCAAGCCGTCATGCTGCTGGACCATCTTGTCGGCAGGCACGCGAAGGCCCTCGCTGCGGACATGGTCGCAGTCATGATGGACACGCAGGGGGCCTTGGCTGAGCGGGTTGATCTACAAGTTGACGCGCTCGATGATGAGTCTCTGGGCGCGATCGATACCGAGTTGCCGATCCAGTCGCTGTCGCTGATGGACTTGTCGCTACATGTTGCTGAGCGGCGCAACTCGTGGGTGCGAGAACGGCTCGTTGCAGTTGATTCACTGGAAGACTGTGCGGCCGATCAGCGCGAGACGATACTGAGCCGGCTGGCCGCCAGTGCTGGCACGCTCGGCATCCGCCTCGCCAAGCTCGGCCGGCGCGAGGAGGCGCGCGCCGCCACCCAGGAGGCGGTGGACCACTTTCGGCGCCTGGCGCTAGCAGCCTGTCGGACTTTCCCGGTGTCGTGAACCGCACATGATAAAATCATACTTTGTTCGAGCTACCGAGTCGTCACATGGCCAAGTTCATTGTCGCTGACCGCAAGACCGACTATCTCCTCCC
>Ga0209174_10000619_pt1 | contig 26125 bp, 17 predicted proteins | sample JI91814BDNA_FD_187505 | JGI IMG/M metagenome (GOLD analysis project Ga0209174, IMG submission 187505) | Wastewater effluent complex algal communities from Wisconsin, to seasonally profile nutrient transformation and Carbon sequestration -... | ecosystem: Engineered > WWTP > Effluent > Algae...
GTGACATCAACTGGCTGAGCGCACCGACTCGCTGGGAATCGACGTTTGTGGGTTCAGCAGCCGAAGTCGCTGCGCTGCCGCTGGAACAGGTTCTGCTGCGGACGCAGAGTGGTCGACCACTTCTTACTGCTGCGGCGGGTGAAGTGGTGGTGATGATGGAGCTCCGCGCTGGCGATGTGTCCCGGCCGGGAGCGCGGATTCGTCAGTGGCCCTACTTCAACTACCTGCTGTATGTGGCGGCGTGCCGGGCTACCAATCAGACTCCGCTCGGGTTTGCCGCGTGGCAGCATGGACCCCTTTTGTGGGTGCAAAAGCCGCTGCTGTGGCTGGTCCTTTCGGTGGGATTGTGGCTGCTGTGTGGAACGCTGTTTCTGCTGGGAAGAAGTCCGCGACCGCTGTGGGAAAAGTGGAGTCTGCGCTGGGTTTCGGCGCTTCACTCTGCTGCCCAGAGTCCTTCCAAGAGCGAAACAGAGCTACAGGCAGAGAAGAACGATCCCGGCTCCCAAGCGGGCTGGAATGAAATCGGCTTTACCAGGCCACTATCAGGACTTTTGACCCTGCTCGGTGCGATGTTCTTGCTGATCGGTCCCTACTTTGCGCTTCAGTCCTATTTGTCGGGATCGGTTCAGCCATTTCCCGAGGCAGATGGGCTGTGGAAGAACACGGGCGATACGCTGTTTATTGTGTGGTTGACCTTTGATATGGGCACGCAGACCGCGCTGGTGAAGTACTTCGCGGAGCATCGTCCCGCTGCACCACAGGAGGCGCTCAAAGACGTTCAGTTCTATGTCTGGTGGCAGATCATGGCCCGCACGGTGGAAGCGACCCTGCTGATCGGGGTGGCACTGCGGATTTTGCCGCACAACATCTGTTCCGTCGAGAAACGCGGAGAAACTTCCCTATTACTGAGTCAAGCATAGGGGGAAGTTGGCACGCGTCGCGTGAAGTTCTCGAAGTGCTTCGATGAACTCTGCATGTACCAGTACAGATCAGATTCTAGCCGATTGAGACGCACAATTGGTGGCTTTAGCCGATCTGACTTGGGGAACAGACACGGGATTGGGGTCTCTGTGGAGAATACCGAAACTGCTACTTTTGCCGCGCCTGTCGCACATGGGGAGTTCTCATTTTGGGTCTGTATCTGTTGAAGCTTACGTACGCAACGCTTCGCGTGCAACGGTCATGTGTGAAAGGGCCGCGTTCTGTTCAACATCGAGCAGCGTACCACCCCTGACTCATCCCCTCATTTCCAAAGTTGAGTTCGTAACAATTCGTAACTGAGTTCGTTTCAAATGCGCTTGCCGTGGGATCGGCAGAGATCACCTACTGCAGTATGAACCTGCCACCTACGCTCATCGCGAGTCGAACGCACTCCCCTGGTTGTCCGGTGATCGAGGCGGAACTGCACGCAAAGACGCTGCTGTCGTTGCACGGAGCCGTGCTCGGAACTCTGCAAGCGGCGAGGGCTGGCGTCGCCCTGATCGGTCGCGGATTGGTCACGGCTCGCGGCTTGAGTCAGAAGCACGCAGTCAAGCAGGTGGACCGTCTGCTCAGCAAGCCTCGACTCGATCCTATCGAGCTGACTCCGGTGTGGGTCACGTACGTCGTTGCGCAGCGGACTGAAATTGTGGTCGCTTTCGATTAGACCGAGTTTGCGAAGGACGGACACAGTACGGTCTCGCTGTGCATGATCACCAAAGGAGGCCACGCGACGCCTCTCCTATGGCGGTGACGGAGAATATCCAACGAATTGCAGCCGAGGACGACCTTTTGGAGCGACTCCGTGCCGCGATTCCGGGGTCTGTACGTATCACGCTATTGGCTGATCGTGGCTTTGGGAATCAGGAATGTTACAGCTTCCTGGAAGCGCTTGGAATTGACTATATCATCCGATTTATGGAGTCGATTCTGGTGGCCATTAGCGACGGAAGTACCCAGCCAGCAAAGGAGTTGCTACCGAAGAACGGCAGAGCCTCTGCAATCCCCAATGCTCGCGTTACGATGGAGCCGAAATTGGTGGCTCAAGTCGTATGCAAGCACGCTCCTGAGATGAAGCAAGCATGGTGCCTGTGACCCGCCCCCAAAGATTGATCCAGGTATTAAGTGAATCCTTGGGTTTTCATAGCATGGGAAGGGAATTCTTCCCTTGCTGATTTTTCTACTGTTTGAAGCTGCTGTGCGTACTCCGAGGGTGTGAGATACCGCAGCGCTTGGTGGGGGCGCTCGGTGTTGTACAGAGTCTTGTACTGCTCGGTTTCCCTCCTTACCTCCGCGAGGTCTTGCCACAGGTTGAGGTTCAGGCACTCGTCGCGCAGCTTTCCGTTGAAGCTCTCGATGTGCGAGTTCTGCGTCGGCTTTCCGGGCTCGATGCAGTGCCACTGAATCCCTCGCTCCTTGGCCCAACGCTGCACGTCCGTCGAGACAAACTCCGGTCCATTGTCGCTGCGAATCGTCTCGGGACAGCCTCTCTGCTGACACAGTCTCTCCAGCACCCTCGTCACATACAGACCCGAAAACCCCGTCGACACCTCAATACACAGACACTCCCTGGTGCAGTCGTCGATGACATTGAGCAGCCGGAACTTGCGGCCACTGCCGAGGCTGTCCTGCATGAAATCGAGCGACCAGCGCTGATTGGGACGACTGCATGGCAGAAGCACACTCCGCGGCCCGCAGCGTTTCTTGAGACGCGTCTGCCGTCTCAGGTGCAGTCCCTCCTCGCGATACAGACGGTGCACGCGTTTTTTGTTCACCCGCTCGCCACGCCGTCGCAAAAGCGCATGCAGCCGCCGATATCCGTAGCGCGGCTTTTGCTCCGCTAGCGTACGTAGAAGCCCACGCAGCCGCTGGTCCGTCCGTTTCCGCGTCCGATAGCGCAAGCTCGCCCGCGAAAAGCCCAGCGCTCGGCAGGCTCGACGCTGGCTGACCCTCTGCTGCGTCTGGACTCGCTGCACGCTCTGGCGCTGCGCAGCGAGCGGCATCATTTTTTTCCGAGCACATCCTTGAGAATCCGGTTGTCGAGCGCCAGCTCTGCCACCAGGTGCTTGAGTCGCCGATTCTCGTCGAGCAGACGGTTCAGTTCCTGCGCATCAGAGACCTCCATCCCGCCGTATTTCCGTCTCCAGCGATAGAATGTTTGCTGCGTGATTCCCAGCTCGCGGCACAGCTCGGTCACTGGCTGTCCCGCTTCAGCTCGCTTTAGAATCCCAATCACCTGCGCCTCGGTAAACAGACTTTTCCGCATCGGTCCTCCGTACCACTTTCGTTGTCTAGGAGGACTCACTTTTTCCTTGGATCATCTTTCGGGGGGCATGTCACCTGGCCAGCAGCCGTGGAGACCTTCTGCCGTTTGAGATCGTGAATTTGTACGCTCGCCGTTTCACGATTGAAGGACAGTTTCGCGACACGAAAAACGAGCATGTAGGAATGTGTCTGTCCGCCGTCCGCATCAAGTCTTGCGACCGCCGAGACCGACTCCTTTTGCTCCTCGTGCTTGCGCAAGTCCTGCTGCACCTTCTCGGAGCTGCCGGTGAGAGTCTGGGGATGGACCGCCACCTAAAAGTCAACACCCGCCCCGGTCGTGCGCATTCCCTTTATCATCAAGGGTAGTACTACTAGGACGCGTTGCTAACGATAAAACAAGACTCCGCAACTGCACTCCTTGCGCGCTTCGATCTGCTCCTTCCGGAACACCACCAATGCCGCGAACTCTTCGCGCTACTATGACACTGGTTCCCTCTTTCTCGACGGGAGAAATGAGGGGTTCGATCAGCGCGTCCTCGGCGTGGCCGTTTGAATCTACGTACTGTCCGCCAAGTTCTTGCAACACCGCGAATGTGACATGCCGTGTAAATGGATGGATCGCGCAGTGCACCACGACGAGCTCGCCCGCGACACGTGTCAGCGCTTGCTCGCATTTCGCGCCGGGTGACAGCTCGTCGATGTTGGCGATCTGCTCCATTACCTGCTCGGCTTGATGCTCGCGCAGGTTCCGGCGGTACTGCGGGTCGGCGCGTCGGCCCTAGAGCGCCGCGGCGACGATCCCCGGAACCAGCACGCTACATCTACGCCGCGACATTATTGGGACATGATGTCGCGCTGCGACGCTGATGTGTACGCCATCGCTCAGCCTTGGCATTGACCTTCCCACGGTCTCAACGTTGCCCGCTATTGCTCGCGAGGCGGGCGAGGACGGATTGCAGATGAAGGTGCAGAGGGTGGTTATTCCCAAGAGTACGGGTGATGATGTCGAGCGGTCGCTGCATGACCGCCTGCGCCTGGGCAGGAGCGGATTCGATGTAGAGCTCCGCAATGCTGCCCAAGCAGTGGGCGCTGTCTGGATGGTCTACACCCAGTACCGTTTCGCGGATGGCCAGTGCCCGTCGAAACATTGTCTCGGCCTCGCCAGCCTGGTGCTGACGAGCGTATACGGTCCCGAGTCCGTGCAGGCTATCGCTGAGCATGACATGGTCCCGACCGAGCTGCCGCTCGATCAGGTCGAGGGCCCGGCGATGAGCTGCTTCCGCCTCCGTGAGCCGCCCTTGAGCCGTCAGGAGCCAACCGAGTCCGTTCAAGCTGTAGGCCAGGTTCGGGTGCTCGGGTCCAAGGGTCAGCTCGCGTAGCGCGAGGGACCGATTGAAGAGCGCCTCAGCCTCAGCGCACTTGCCGTGCTGGTGATGGATTCGTCCGAGGTTGTCTAGGCAGTAACACAGCGTTGGGTGGCGCTCATCATAGGCTTGCGTCATGCGCTGCAGCGCGAGCTCGCAACAGATCAGCGCATCGTCGTAGCGGCCGAGGTAACGGAACAGATCGGCCTTGTGGTTGAGCAACTTGGCGCTGCGGGGATCGGTCTGCGGCAAGGTCGCAGCAAAGATGGCACCGGCGCTCTCAAAGTGCGCAAGCGCATCCGAGCAGCGGGCTTGCAACCGATATAGGAGGCCGAACAGGACGTGGCTGTGGCCAGTCTCAGAGTGAAGCTCTCCCATGGTCCTTTTGGCGCGAGCTAGACTCACCTCGAGGAGTCGCTCCGCCTCGCGGTAGTGCCCCATCCGAATGTTCAGCGTCGCTAGGTTTGTCAGGCTGTGCGCCACGCGGGAGTCCTCTTCCCCATACGTGGTGCGGAGGAGCGAGAGTACGCGGTTCTGCAGGAGCTCGCTGTCTTGGTAGAGTCCCTGTCGGCGAAGAGCAGTAGCCAAAGCCGCCATGGTGTCGATGGTCTCCGGGGCGTCCGGCTCGAACCTGCGCTCAAGACTGGTGAGCGCGATCTTCAACATCTCGACGGCGTCCGGATACTGGCCCTTGGAGTCGACGTAGTCGCCGCAACGCTTCAGCAGCGAGGCACCAACGGTCTGCGTTTGAATGGTTGCCATCGCTTGGACCGCACGAACATGCGGAAGCAGGCGCTCGCAGCTCTGCCGATCCTCATTAGACAGCGGTGGCGGCAGAGTTGGGAACATCCGCTCGAGCGCATAGACGATGCTCTGCTGATAGGCAAGCGCGGTCTCAGCAGTGAGTTGGCTGCGCAGCACCTCCTGCACCGGCCGCGGGACTGAATAGGTTCGTTGGGCGGGATTGCGACGAATTAGCGAATAACGAAGCAGTATACGTAGTAGTTCGTCGAGCCGAAGCGGGTCATCGCCCTGAAGCGCAGCCTCGAGCAGGGGCGGCAGATGAGCAGCCGTCCCGCCGAACAGCTCCTCGGGAATCTGGCTGGGATGAAGAAACGCGCTCAAGCCGAGCAGCTCTGCTGCTGCCGGATCGAGTCGGCGGATCTCATCGAAGTTCATCTGCCAGGTAGTGGCCAGCGAAGCACGATAGTCGCCCATCCTGGGAGCGAACCGCTCGATCAGTCGGAGCCGTTGACGCTGATATGCCTGCAAGTAGCGGGTCCAGCTGGCGTCGGTCTCAACAAGATAGGCCGCCGCCTGCTCCAGTGCCAGCGGGAGATGGCCCAGTTCCTCGGCCATTCTGCAGATGGCTTGCTCCTCCGCGGCTTGTTCAGGAGTGGTGGATGCGGGCTGTCGTACCACTCGCTTCAGCAGGAATGCCACTGACTCTGCGGCCGAAAACTCGGCCACCTCCAGCGTAGTGATGCCGAGCTTCTGGCAGCTATGCGAGCGAGAAGTAATGAGGATTGTGCCAGCAAAAGTTCGCGGTAGCATCCGCTGTGCAATCTGGGGATCATCTGCGCGATCACAAATCAGCAGCCAACCGCTGTTCTCCGCCATCCACTGCCGCAGTGCATCGATCGCAACCACCGGGAGTGCCTGAGGCGACACCAACTGCAGCTTCCTTGCGATCACGAGTAAGTCGCTGCACAGATCCTCATCAGACATGGCGCTGACGAAAAAGACGTGGGAATAGGAGTCGGCAGATCGATACGCGAACTCGAGGGCAATTTGGGTCTTGCCGATGCCGCCCAGTCCGCATAGACCCAGAATGCGCTTCTCTTGCAGGATCCGTTCGACATCCTGTAAGAGCATTTCCCGGCCACTGAAATATGGGTTGCGTGGAGTCGGCAGCAAACGCATGGAAGCCATCGGCAAAGGGACCAGCCGCGCCTGGTCAATCAGCAGATCTCCATGATGCGCTGCTGCGGGTTGCTCGATCCGCGACAGCTGATGCAGAATGGCCTCGGGAGCTTGGCTGGAGAGCAGAAGGTTGATGCGCGCTTGGCGCTGCATGCCATCTGTGAACTCGCGGAACACCGCCGGAAAGTAGTCAAGACAGAAGCTGTCGAAGTCACTTACCGTCGGAAATAGCTGTTCAATCCGCTGACGCAATGTAGCGAGCGTCGCAGTTCGTTTCGCAGGTAGGAGGTTTTTACGTTGTTTCGGTGCCATGACCAGGGATGTGAGCGCCTGAACCGTTCCTGAGTCGGCGACGGCAGAGGACATTCTAAATCAAACCGTAGCAAATTTGTATTTAAAATAACAAGTTTCCATTTGTGCAATGGATCGACAGACAGGCCGATGGCAGGGGGCTCGTTGGCGAGGCTGGAGAGGTTGGTGGTGTTGGGGGCGAGCTTAGCTCGACCAACTCGATGGGATTGGATCGACCCCTGCTTGGCAGATAGTTATGTCGATATTTCTGTTGCTCAAGCGGCTCGGCCAGAACCAAGACGGCAGTTGGTTTGGGTGGCTATGGGATCTTATGCAAGATCTGCCCAATATCTCCCACGACCCAGAGAGAATTGGCGCTCGATCCCCACATTTTGCGGATCGAGAATTAACAGGTGCTGAGCTGCGTGGTCCAGGCTGCCCCGTCCCACTTCAGGATCGCTCACGCTTCGCGAATAGCAACTGCGGTGCCAACACGAAGATTGGCGTCATCCTTGGGCAGACATTCACGGACTTAGGAGGGTACTCAGAGGCGACCCGCCAGGGCCCGCAGGAAGCGCCCCCGCAACTTATGGGAACCTGCGCCCATGGGCACCCATTGGGCATCATTGGCGTAGAGTGAAAGAATCTGAGCGAATAAGCAGGGTGGCAGTCAACCGCGATGTGGATTGGGGCTGGTGTTATCGCGAGCCAGCGTTGTTAGGCTTCATAGATGAGAAAGTGCTTATTGGCTTCAAACTCTGCGGGATAATCGGTGGCGAGCTTCGCTACGATGTCGACGCGGTCAGCGTACTGAAAGAGCAGGTTCTCGCGCTCGAGACGCCCCATGCCAGTCGAAAAGCGGCTGAAGACTTTGGCATACCGATCGCCGCAGAACGCGTCGAAATCCGATGCGGAGCGGAGCACTGCACCCAGGAGCCGACGTAGCGATATGCCCGTCGGGTTCCGTGTGTCAATTCGCGGCGCAACTGGGGCGACGGCGAGCGGGACGGGAGCCAACAGAGGACTGTCTGTAGCCGAAGCATACTCAGCTTCAAGACGTGCAATTTCACCGTGCAACACGTTCAGCCTGGCCTCCTCTTCGCTGACCTCAATCTCGAGCTGAAACTTCTGATTGGCGTCAGTGGCCAAGGTGTTCTGCTTCCTGAGGAACGCGATTTTTGTGGCCAGGAGCTCGAACTCGGACTGACGTGCCTTCAAAATCATTGCCAGGAGTTGCTTGTTCATCGCCGGCACCATAATGCCTCCCCTTGTGCGATTGCAAGGCACGGCTCTCCCTCTGCGCTCAAACGACTGGCCGCCAGCGCTCGAGTCGCCAACGAGCGATGAGTTCTTGCGGAATCACAAGGCCGGGAGTGAGGGGCTCGGGGCCGCTCGCATAAAGACCGAACAGAAAAGCTTCGCCGAATAGCCTGCCGAGCCGTGCGTACCAGGAATGAGATTCGTCCAGCTTGTGATTGGCACCTGCCCACAACCGGCTGAGGTTGACCAGATGACGTGTCCAGTCTGGGCGTTCGATTCCGAGCATGGTCGCGATCCGTTCGCCCAGACAGTGAAACATCAGTGACTCAGCAAGGCCATCGAACAGCGTGCCCGGCGTGTTCTGCTTCATCATCGCAACGAGCGCCGCAGTCATGAACTTGCCTTCCGGACTGGCACCGAAGTGGCGATGGTCGATGCACAAGGCGAGCGACTGAGCCTCTGCCACGTTCGCCGGTGCCAACGCTGGGCTCAGGCCGAGCATCTGTCCGATCACCGACCAAGCGTAGACAAAGGCTGCCTCTTCATCGGGACTCGCTGGTGAATCCATCTTTCTCAATCCGTCCAGAACCGTGTACGAAAAGGTCAACATGGTGCCGGCTAGATCTTCTTGATTGATCGGCGTGCCGAAGGCGGGATCCCACGAAGGCTCTGCGATTCTGAGCCTACTGCGCACAGCAGCATGTGTCAGCCGGACTCGCTGGATGGTTCGGAGCCCGCGCCCACCACGGTGGAGTGCTCGGCCATGCAATACATCGATGACCATCTGCGCAGTGCCGCGTGTGCGCCGCCATGTGTCATTGGCCAGCTTGGCCGAGCGAAAGACCACCTGCACGCCCTTTTTCGCCGCATAAGCCGCGGGCAGCGAGTAGCAACCGAGGAGCATCATCATCATCGGTCCGTTGCGCTCAAACAGCGAGCTAGCCAGCTCCAGTGCCCGATCATCGAGCTTCTCCAGAGGTGCTGCGGTTGCATTGAGATAATCTCGAAGCGGGGCTGCTAGCTCCGATTCGTGACCGACCGGGAGCGCCGATAGTCGGTGAAGCTGCGCCCACACGTCGACGCCGTTTTGCTCGAGCGCTGCGACGGTGGAGTCTGCCAGCGGATCACCGACCCCGCGCATATCATCGAGGAACTCATCACTCCACCGAGCGTTCAGTGGCTGCCGATGATTGGCACTCTCTCCGTTTTGGTCGTCATGATTCCACGAAATGGGAGGAGGGTTCTTCGTCTGCATACGATTTCTCTCGGTGGCCTTGGCTGGCTCAATGTGGACGGTCTGCACGACAGAGGACTCATCATCGCGAATGAAGTTACCGAGCCGCTGCATCTTCGCTTGCGTGTCGCGAAGACCTCGCAATAAGTCTGCCGGCCGCCGGATGCCGTATGCCAGCGTGGCTGCAGCCTTGGCGACAGCAGCAGGCTGCCCAGCAAGCAGTGCACACAACTCGCGTGCATCACGTATGTCCTCTTCATCGAAATCGCATTCTTTTTGTAGTGCGCTCAAGACTTCATCGTCACCAAGCGGTGACAGAGTGATAGACTGACAGTCGGGAGGGCCTGCATCTCGACATAGAAGCAGAAAGCGCACGCGCTCGCCCCGCAAAGACCAGCGCAGCTCACCAACACGGCTGTCGAAAGCGTCAATGATGACAAGGTGCCGACCGGGCCTACTCAGCACGGCGCTCACTGCCTCCAACAACTGTTCATGGCTCGTTCGTGACGAACTCGGCTGTAGATGTGTGGGAAAGCGTGTCGCCGCCACCGCCATCTGGGCGAACGGATCCGACGCGCCGTCTATCCACAAGATAGAACAGTAATCATTAAGATGCCTGTACGCATATTCGAGTGCCAGTTCTGTCTTGCCTATACCAGAATGACCAATGATCGAAATATCATTATTTTCGAAACGTGAAACTCTCAATTTATTATCTAATTCATGTAAAATACGATGTCGTCCAAAAAATCGTGAATTTCTAATTACTGGAAGATTATGTACCAATTTTAGCTCGGGGTCTGAGCCATTATGATTAAACCGCAAGGGAGACTCCCGTCCGTGATCCTGGCCAGTGGTGGTCTGGAAGTCGGCGAGCCGTTGACGCTCGCGACCGCCGGCCAGGGATCTACGCACTCCGTTGATGAATGGATACAGCGGCGATGGGCAACGGCAGGCAATAGCTTCTTGCATCGCAATCCTCGTGGGTTAGGCAATAAGCAATCCCTGTGCCATCAGCTCCGCCGCCTCGACCACGAGGGATTTCGCGAAAAACAACTGAATCCACAAAAACAGCGAGGCTTGAGACTTCTGGCGTGGCATTCGCCGAGCGTCTGCCCATGGGCAGGCCATCTCCGCCCATGGGCAAATGCTCGAGCACTCACAGGTGGGCCAGCTTCCGCTTCTGTTCCTCAACCAGCGGGTGCCCCAGACCAAGACGCCGCGACAGAATTCCCAACGCCTGCTCGTGAAAGACAAGTGCAGCGGCCATATCGCCCTTCGCCAGCATGAGCTCCCCGAGCCCGTCGAGGCCGTCGGCGGATGCAGGATGCGACTTGCCAAGTGTTGCCTGCCTCATCTTAAGGGCGGTAACGAGCGCCGCCTCTGCCTCAGCAAACTGGCCCAGCATCGTGTAGGCGCGTCCAATCCCACAATGGATTGACGCCAGATCGGGATGCGGTGACGGCAAGCAGCGACTCTTGACATCCAGCGCTCGGCGAAACAGGGAAAGCGCTGATTCGCCCTGGTTCTTTCGCAGGAGCACCTGCGCGACGCCGCAAAGGCTCGACGCATAGTCGATGTGGGATGATGAAAGGAAACTCTCGCGAATGTCCATGGCCTGCTGGTAGTAGGCAATCGCTTCGTCATGGCGCCCAGTGTGCTCGCACAAGTGTCCGAGCACGTGGATGGTGTTGGCGGTGAGCACATCTCGCCCATGGCTCAGCGATTCCTTGAGTTCAAGCGAGCGACGAAAACAGGCCTCGGCAAGCTCATTGTCTCCAAGGCTAAGCTGCAGCAGACCGAAGTTGTGATCGGCGATCGCAGTCCCCAGGCTGCGGTCTCCCGAGCTACGGAGCGCGTACACCAAGTTCGCACACATGTAGCGACTCGCCTGGCGAAAGTGGCCGCGAAAGAGAAGCGTCACGCCGATTTCCTGAATCGTCATGTACCGCTGACGGGTTAGCTGCGTGCCATTGGATTGTGCTTTGCACAGCCCGTTCCAGATCGAAAGCGCCTGCCGATAGGCACGAAGCGCTTCACGATGACGAGCCAGCCGCCGCAGTGCCCAGCCGGCTTGATGCCACAGCCAGGCTCCTTGCAAGGTTTCGCCCGCCGCCGGACTGAACCGCATGCACATCTCATGTGCGGACGCATACTCCGCGACGAACGTGAGGTAACGGATGAGACCGATGGCCACCCACAGCCCATTGGGATTTTTCTCGTGGCGGATGTGGCGCAGCGCAACTTCGAGGTGGGCGCGGTAGGTTCCAAGCTTACGGATCTCATCGGGAATGACGTCTGCTTTCTGCACTCGCGCCGCCAAGGTATCGATGACCGCCTGCTCAGCGCGGTCACCGCCCTTATGGCGCAAGAAGTCCTGTACCAGCCGATGAAAAATTACCGTGCGGTTGCGCTTGTCGATCTGACAGAGCCCAAGTCGGACCAGATTCTCGAGTGCGGGATAGTACAGTTCGCGCTCGCTGCCGTCTGCCGAGAGTCGCATGGCAGCATCAATCAAAAGCTCGATGTCGATGCCCTCGGGTGCGAAGAAGCCGCCGACCTGCGCCAACATCTCGCTCCGCCGAGTCCGGATCAGTGCGTACGAGGTTTCAAAGAGTTCTGGGAGACAGCGATGGAGGCGAAAAAACTCCGTCGGTCCTTCATCTCCCTCAGCGGTGGTTTCTTGCTGCCAAGTGAGCGACCAGCTGCACGGCCCTTGGCTGCGTAGCTGCAAGAGCAGTTGAGACGGTTTCAGCGAACCAAAGTGAATCACCCGAGCCGCCAGACTGAGCGCCATCGGCAGACAGCCAAGCTCCTTGGCGATGGTGCGGAGAGACTCTTGTTCATCTGGATCCTCGAGGCATGTCTCCTGATTGCTCGCCAACAGCTTGAAGGCATCCTCGACGGGCAGCACATCGAGGTTAAGCTGCTTCCCTGGCGCAATACTCTCCAGATCGCGGCGGCGTGTGGTGATGATGATGCGCGAGGCTCCGACCTTGGGAATATGGCGCTGAAACGAGCAAGGATTATCGATGTTGTCGAGGATTAGCAGGTAGCGACCCTGCTCGAACAGCTTCGCCAGCGCGTCGGCGAGTTCTTTCTCCGGGGCAGCTTCCGGCGCGAGCTTCAGCCGCCTTGCCAGTCCGGCCAAGCGGTCTTGAAGATCCTTGCCGGCCGCATCGATCCAAAACACACCATCGTACTCGTGGAGATGGCGGCGTGCGTAGACGATGACGAGCAGTGACTTTCCAACCCCGGGCATGCCACCGATCTGACTCGGCACGATTGATTGCACCACTACGCTGGGATCCTCGGCAAGCAAGGCATCGAGTCGGTTCAGCTCGGACTCTCGCCCAACGAACGCGTGGCCCGCAACATCCGGCAGGTTGTGTTGTAGCGCTGTGAGCGGCACCGCGCCACGTGCGAGCTCATCTGCACAACGGCTGCGACGCGTCACATCGGCAAGACGCAGTTCGGTCTGATGGAGCAGAGCTTCGAGGGCGTGCCGTGTCTCAGCATCGGTCGTCCCAGTGAGTTTCCGTCGCAACCGATCAAGTTCGCTGGTCAGGGTCAGCGCCTCTTTCGAGCATGCGGTCAGCTCTGCAAGGATAGGCTCCAGCACATTGAGTCTTGCCTCCAATTTTCCGAGGCGGGCTGTCAGTTCATCGATTTCTTTCTGGAGACTGAACCGTTGCTTGGGGTCGGCGGAGATCGTGTGTGCGCGCTGGAGCGCGGCTCGCTTCTCGAGGAGAAGCGACATTTCATCCTCCAAAAATTTTATCTCGGCCAGTAAACGGTTGCGCATAGGTTCTTTCGATCGTGGATGGACGCTCCCCTCATTGCTAGCAAATGCCCGGCCAGACCGGAAGCACTCCGCCAGCACCCGGAACCAGGTTTTTCGGACGGCATATGGTTTGCAATTGCCACCACCAGCCGCAAGTGAGAGATCTACCCTAGTTCGTGAGGCGTCTTATGGCCAACGGTGCAAGATCCACAAAAATTCCTACGCTCGTGGACTTACGGTCCATTCCCGATCCAACCAATCGGAATAATGCTATTACCCAGAACTACCACGAATTCAGCTTGGCGCTAACGGCATATCTCGGTGAACCATTCCTCTCAAATTGGTTCACCTATGCCAAATACGCGTCGTTTTCATTTGGTCAGAAGATTCGAGAGCTGACGGTCGGTCGTGAGACACTGGTGCGAGTGCTAGCCATGCCCTTTCGGTTCGATATGGGCCCCGTTCGGCGGCTGCTAGGGGATCTTTGCAACCTGCCGCAGGCAGGCAAGTCGTTCGCTCCGCTTATCAAGCTGGCACTCACCCAGGCAAATGTTCCCGAGGAGTTGCGGGAGGAGATCGCCTGCGGGCACCTTCATGAGCAGTGGTCCAAGTTCTTGGAGCAGATTCAATCTCTGTGGCGGGCAGCGGACAACCTGCAACATTCGATTTCGCGACTGCAAAACGGTATCGTGCAGGGCAACGCGCAAATATATGAGAGTGTGACGCCTGCCGCGCGGAGCTTCTTAGAGAAAGCCTCCGGAGCGAGCACTGCTCAATACCTTGATCCCGCCGATCAAAACGACTTTCTGCCGACTGCCTTCGCTTTGTACACCGAGGTTCGGAAACTGGCGGATCAGCTCGTCAACCTACCAGAGGGAAGTGAACGTCAATCGATGATTCTGCGGAGGGAAGAGTTCGCGAACCGGGCCAACCTGTTGATCGGCTTTTATGAGCAGTTCTGGGTGCTACAGAAGCACTTTGACGACATGAAAGACGAGCTACGCGTCATCACAAGTAATGGTAGCTTCGAGGATCCTTACGGCGTTCACCGCGTGCTGCCGAACGGTGGCGACTGGGTAAATATCTACCAGCGAATGGGAATGGCGAGTGACATTGGCAGTCAGCCCCCTTTTTCGCTTACCCCGGCCAATCTGCCCGCTCTCTTCCCACCGCAGGACAAGCGTCGCCATGGCACGATCGGCGAGTACTTCGTCGAGGGTTTAAATCGGCGATTGCTCGATCAGCCCGTTCCAGAACTCTTGCCAATGGGTATGGGACTCTTTCCATCCAGTCCGCCACCTCTGCCTCTGCAGACCCGGTCCTGAAAGCCGCTAGACCTTGCCTTGCTCAAGCTCCGTGAGCTTCCGTTCGAGCTCACCGAGCTTGGTCATCTCCTCCGTGATCTGAACTTCCAGCGCAAACTTCTCATCGGCACGAGTCGACAGAAGCAGCCGCCGTTTAAGGAACAAGACCTTCTCATGCAAGAGATTCCACTCTGCTTGGAACATGCCGCGCATGCGCTCGCTTCGATAAGCTGCCCGGCTCGTCGCCGCAGGTCTTGCCTGCAGTTTGGCGTTCGCTCCGCCAGAGTAATAGCAGAGCGGGAAATTATCGTCGAGGTCGCGTACCTCCTTGATCAGCGGATGTTGCGCCGCTGCGCGCCGTGGCACCTCATCAAGAAGATGGCCCATCACATCAAACAAGCGCACATATCCATCTTCTTGCTTCACGCCCTGGCCGCGCAGGACATCGAGTAAACAGGCCGTAAAGACGCTGTGAACGCCGTCGCGCTCGACGTAAGAAAGCTCATTTTCTTTGCTCGACGCAATGACGACGCGACCGCTGCCTCGCGATAGGTAGGCGATAAGCTCCTCCGGAATCGGGGCCGCCTGCATGCCTGGCCCCCGCGCTTTGGTCACCCCTCCGGCATGGCAGCAATCGAGAAGGACGAGCAGTTTCTTCGGCTGCAACGCTTCAATGCAGCGGGTAAATTCCGCCCCCGACAGAGTCGTCTCGTCGGGCGTTTCGGGGGCATAGCCGTACGGCACCAGACAATAGCGCCACGTTCCGTCGTCATCGCGATACTTCATGCCGTGACCCGAGTAGTAGATGATGACCACGGCATCGGGGTTAGCCCTCGTCTTGTCGAGGAGTTCGTCGAAAGCCCCTAGGATTCCTGCGCGGCTCGCCTTCTGCTCATCGAGCAGAATCACCTGATCAGATGGATACGCGGCAACGTGGGGGTCGACGAGGAGCTCGCGAAGTGCTCGTGCGTCTCTTACCGTGGCTGGCAGGTCGGCACCAACTCCAATAAGAAGTGCGTATCCATTGGCGAAAGAGAGCTCGTTCACGATGTCACCTCGCAGAGAAGAATTGGCAGCTTATCATGAACCGTTGTTCGTGCGGATTGCCGCCACCAGCTCGATCCAGCTTGCATCTTTGGTAACGACACAGCCGAACACGACGCCGCTATCTGGGGCCCTGCGAAAGCATCGGCTGGGCAACCGTCGCGACTCTCTCTCAAGTTCGGAGGTACGTCACGGGAGCCGACCCACGCACTGATGCTGTTTCAGCGAATGCGGCGGCAGTGAGCCCAGACTGGTGGCGACGCTGTTGTATGGGACGTGAGCTTTCCGATGGAATCGCTCCTCGTAGTGAACGCCGTGTTCGTCACCGGCAGTGCCCCCAGTATCGACTCTGCCCGTGAGCATCCACCCTGGCCCATGAGCCAACGACTGGTCTTTATCATCTCTTGCAGCCCCCTCGTTTGTAGCTTTTCGACGGGGAATCGTTAAACCGGCGGTCTCGCATCATGGTTGGCACGGTGCGTGCTTTTTCATGCGATGGGTTACATCGCCTTTCAACCTTGATGTCTCGCCGTGTACCTCTCCTATCCGAAAGCAAGTGGGTTGCTCGATGACGGCTGGTTTGGTGGGCAAGTCGAAGTAAAGAGATGACCATCTGGAAGCGTGGAGTTTAGCATGGTCACATGGCTGACCGGCAGGCCCCTAACCGGGCCCAACTGCGGAAGATCCTACAGGCATTTTCGCCAAGTGGGTTCGAGGCCTTTTTACTCGACTACCTGCCCGAGGTCCACAGACGACTCAGTACAGGAATGGACAAAACCAAGCAGGTCAACCTGTGTTTCGAACTGTGTGACAACGAGCGAGTCTGGACTGCGCTGAGTGAGGCCGCCCCACTGATGGAGGAGGCTGCACGGTGTCTTACACGACAGTCTGATCCTTCCGCCACACAGGTATCAGATCCAACAATGATCGTACTTCCCTGTCCCAATGAGAGATTTATCGGACGGCGGGACGCACTTGATGACGTGCATCGGCTGTTGTCTAAGCATCGAGCAGTTGCAATCGCTGGATTGGGGGGCGTTGGTAAGAGCAGTTTGATGCTTCAATACGCCTACGAGCAGTCGGAGCGGAAGCATTACTCCTTGGTATTCTGGATGCTCGCTACGGATGTGGGCGCGGTCGAACACGGACTCCTAGAGTTAGGTCAGTACCTGCGCGCACAAGGGCGGGCGGACGCTATGCCATCCGAGCGCGAGCCTGCTCAGGTGCGACGCTGGGTATTGGCGTGGCTCAATCGAGAGAGAGACTGGCTGATTCTCTGGGACAACGCAGATGATTTGGATTCGCTGCGACAGCTTGTTCCGAATCGGCGGCAGGGGTTTCTGCTTTGTACGACCCGTTCGCCTGACCCGCAGACACTTGGAATGAATCCATATCGCTTGCATGAGCTGCCTCCTGACGAGGCGGTAGCACTCTTGGAAGAGAGAAGTGGTCGCAGCACAGAGTCACCACAGGAGCGAGTTGCAGCGGAGACGCTCGCCAGCACGCTCGGATATCTCCCGTTGGCGCTTGAACAAGCTGGGGCGTACATCGCACGCCATGACTGTACGTTTTCGAGTTATCTCAAGCGGTATCAGCGACAAAGACTGGATCTGTTTCCACTGGGTCACGATCGAGCCTCGGTGCATACGGTCTGGTCAATCAGCTTCAATCAGGTTGCAGCGGAGTGCGAAGCCGCCGCAGACCTGCTCCGAGTCAGCGCCTTCTGGTCCCCCGATTTCATTCCCGATCGACTGGTGATAGAGGGAGCCAGTGCTGGACTTCTTGGGGAGCATCTACAACATGCGGTCGCAGCAGAGGAGCCTGATTTGGATGCGATCTTTGGACCGCTCCTGCGGCATTCCCTGATACGAAGGCATGCCGAACGCAAGGGGTACAGCGTTCACCGCTTGGTACAGACGTTTGTATGTCACGGACTTGGTGCCGAACACGAAATGAGATGGGCAACGCGAGCGGCACTCACTCTCCATGCAACCTTCCCGAAGACCGTGTCGTTTACGAACTGGGCCGTTTGCCAAGAGATGGTCCCAAGTACCGAGGAATTTTGCGGGCACTGCGTTCGATTGGGACTGGCGATGCCAGAGATTGCCAGACTTCTCACGGGAGCGGCGGTCTTTCTAAAGGAACAGGCGAGTTTTCAGCGCGCCATGCCTCTCGTCCGTCAAGCGCTGCACATCTGGCAGCAAGTGCTTGGAAATGCGGACCCGGATACGGTCGAGTCGTTGACGGGAGTGGCCTCCTTGCTCTACGAACTGGGCAAACCGCAGGAAGCGGAGCCACTACTCCGTCGTGCCTTGCAAATCCAAGAGCGGACGCTGGGACCAGCTCATCCAGACACTGCGCAGGCCCTAAACAACCTGGCACTCCTCCTTCACGAACAAGGACAATTGCAAGAGGCGGAGCTTCTCTACCGACGAGCACTTCAGGTCCAGGAAGAGACACTGGGGCCGACGCATGTGGATGCCGCACAGTCCTTGAACAACATCGGTACGCTCCTCCACGATCTGGGCCAGTTACAAGACGCTACTGATTTCTACAGACGGGCGCTTCAGATACACGAACAGTGTCTTGGGTCCACTCACCCGGACACAGCAAAGTCACTCAGCAATCTTGGCATGCTCCTCAAGGATCAGTACCAGTTTGAAGCGGCCTCACCGCTGCTTCAGCGAGCGCTTCAGATCCGAGAGCAAGTCCTAGGCAAGTCACATCCGAATACTGCGCTCTCGCTAAACAACCTGGCATCGCTGCTTCTCCAGCAACAACAGACAGCGGAAGCCGAGAAGCTCCTGCAACGGGCCATCGATATCTTAGAAGTTTCCCTGGGTACGGATCATCTGTGGACCCAGCGCGCCCGCGCCAACCTGAATGAACTCCAGAGGGCCTATGTCTCCTTCTAGACAACCCGCCCCACCCCGGTGAGTATCTGTCGAGCGATAGACCCGGACGATGAGACCGACCGATTGGCTGAAACGACTCGACGAGCTGAGCCCGCGTGTAGCGGTGGCGCTGGGCTGTGGGGTGGGGCTTGGGTTTTTGCTCTTGCCGGGGACCGTGCTTGGGGCGGTGCTCGGACTGCTCGGGATGGGCGGACTGTTTGTGCTGGGGATGTCGGGACGGACGCTGGTGGTGTCGGTCCCTCGTGAGCTACCGCAAGCGGCACAGGTGCCGGTGGCGCAAGATCAACCTGCCGAGGTTTCGCTTGTGCAGCCCCCCACTGTGCGGAGTCCCATTCGCCTTCCAGTTGGTGAGACGTGGTTGGTTGCCGAAGGCGTCGCCTTCACGATGAGACCGCTCAACGGCGGCGAGTTCTGGATGGGCAGTCGGGATGATGACGAGCAGGCTCACGAATCTGAGAATCCGCGACATCGGGTTCGCCTTTCGCCGTTTTCGATGATGATGGTCGGGGTCACGCAGCGGCTCTATCGCGCGGTGATGAAGCAAGAGCCGCCGGATGAAGCGGAAGCGGAGCTGCCCGTCACCGGCGTGAGCTGGTTCGATGCGGTGGCGTTCTGCAATGCACTGTCGGAACTGCGGGGGCTGCGTCCGTGTTACCAGCAGACAGAGAATGGCTGGGAGTGGGATCGCAGTGCCGATGGTTTTCGTCTGCCCACCGAAGCAGAGCGGGAATACGCCACGAGGGCTGGGTCGGAGGATCGGTGGTGCTTCGGCGACGTCGAAGCGAAGCTCGGGGACTATGCCTGGTTTGCGGGAAACGGAGGCGGAAGCCTTCATCCGGTCGGACAAAAGACGGCAAATGCCTGGGGTCTGCACGACCTGCACGGCAACGTCTGGGAGTGGTGTTGGGATTGGTTCGGGCCGTATTCGGCTGAGTCAGCCATCGATCCGCTCGGCGCAAACGATGGAAACGAGCGCATGCTTCGCGGGGGCTCCTTTTTGAATGAGCCCTGGCTCCTGCGCTCGGCGAGCCGGGTCGGGGACGGGCCCGTGTACCTGAGCAGGGACGTCGGGTTTCGGTGTGTGCGTTCGGTGTCGCGCCAGCCTTGATCCGTTGGGTCTTGAATCGTTGGACGCCGCGAGGCGGACGACAAAGGGGCTCTCTCGATGCCGAAACGGCTTTCCGCAGGTGAAGTAGTCGTGGCGGTGAGGCTTGGAGGGGTGTCGCCATTTGAAAGACCCGTCTTGAGCGCTCCAGAGCCCCTGGGTCCAGTGGAAAGACCCGATCCGGCGACTCCAGCACGCCTGTTTCAATTTGAAAAGACCGTTCCGGCGGCTCCAGGAGCGGTGTCTACACTGCACAGACCCGTTCCGGGGTCATGGGAACGGCTTTTTCAACTGTGGACAACCGATCAAGGCTGGCGCGACACCGAACGCACACACCGAAACCCGATGTACCTGAACTGGTTCTCGGGCACGTCCCAGTCCCGGTCCGCCGAGCGCAGGCCCCCGGGCACATCCAAAAAGGAGCCCCCGCGAAGCACACGCCGTTGGCAGTCCGCAGTCTCGACGAGAGGATTCACAAGCACAGACCCAGACCTCGGATACTCGGCATAACAGTCCGCCACCCATTCCCAGACATTGCCCACCTGGTGCAGCGCCCCAAACGGTCCTTTGCCCTCGGGATGCGAGGTGACGGCCTCCGGTTCCTCGGGATTGTCCTTCGCATCCTTAATTTTAACGACGGCCAGCTTCCGATTGGGAGCGTCATCCCCCCACGGATACTTGCGGCCATCCCGTCCCCGCGCTGCGTATTCCCACTCGGCCTCGGTCGGCAGTCGTCCACCCTGAACTTCACAGAACGCTTTGGCCTGATTCCAATCCACGCGATTCACGGGCTGATCATCGCGGTCATACCCGCTCTTGTGACTGGCAGCGTGCCGACGGTACTCGGCGTTTGAAACCTCGTATTTGCCAATCAGGAAGTCGTCCAGCTTCACGCGGTGGGCGGGTTTCTCGTCCTTGTACGCTTCTTGGTCTTCCTCCGCCGAGCCCATCATGAACTCGCCTGCGCAGACGCGGACGTAGACGATGTCTTGGTGCGTCTCCTCTTTGTAGGGGCACCAGTCGGCGACGTTGGTTTGCTCTTTCTGTTTCTGCTCGATCCAGCGGATGAAGACACGGCTGCGGGGGGGAGCGTCGATCTGACCTTTGCTGTCCCCCAGCTCGGCGATGACTCGATAGCGGTCGCCGATGGCTTCGGTTCGCCACTTGGGCTCAGCCTGGCCGCTGGGCGGAGGGGCCTGTTGCGTGACCTGCGGGGGCCCGAGTTCTTTGGCAGGCTTTGCGGCATGGAACACCGCAGCCAGTGCGGTAGTGCCGAGCGCGGCGAGTGCCAGGGGATAACGAGCGGGACGACGCAGGCCGAGGTGCTCCTCGGTCAGTCCACCAAGTCCCAGTCGCGACAGCAGCAGCCGGGCTTCCGCGCTCAGTCCGGGCCAGCGCCACGGCAGCGCAATCAGTGGGGGAGACGCGCCACGAGGGCCATACTCGCCCAGCAGTCTCCGCAGCTCGTCGCCGAGACCGGCCCCGCTCAGGCGATGCAGGTCGATGGCCGCTTGCTCCGGCTGGTCCCACAGATCAAGCAGTGCTCGATCGAGCTGTAGGCGTCGCTGTGCAGGTGTGTCATGCCAGGGCTGCGTGGCGCGGGACTTTTCGCGCTGTCGCTCGGTGTCGGTGAGCACGTCCCGCCACAGCTTGAGCGCTCGCGCATACAGCGAGCGGGCACCGATTCCCTCGGCTTCCAGCAAGAAGTGGAGCAGGGACGATCGCAGCTTGGCAGCGAACGAAAAACGTACTCCCTGCTGCTGCGCCAGCTTGCGCACCTCATCAAGCCGCCAGGCAGACACCTGGAGTCCGAGCGTGGTGCGTGCCGTGTGGGCCAGCTCGTCATCGAGCGGAAACGGAGCCAGCGCTAGCACTGCCGCCCACGCTCTCAAGTCTCCATCGAGCGCGCCCGTTGGCACCATGACCACGTCGCGCCCCGAAGCCTGACTCTGCCCAGCCAAGAAAGACGGCAAGGCGTGCGGACGCAGCACCAGCAGATCGTAGGGTGTCAAAAGCGGCTCGAGCGCTCCAGTTCCGCCATCGACAAAGGCGAGGTGCGGCCAGTGCGACAGGCTGCGCAAGAGGGCCGCCGTCGTAAGGTGGGTGTCCGCTTGCTCCATGCGGTGTCCGAGCAAGCGACCATCGGTGAGGATGCAGACCAGGGCAGCGGCACGTCGATCCTCAACTTCGGCGGGACAGAACTTGCTGCCTTCGCCCGGTCCTTGGCGTTCCAAGTGGTCGGGCAGACCGGAAAACAGCGCCACTTCGACATGGAGTCCGCCGCGCCGCAGGGCCACCGACAGCTCTGCGGCCAGCCGTCGCAATGGACTGTCATCGGCCAGCGAGTCATCGATCCAGAACCAGACCTCGCGGGTATGGCGGGCGGCATGAAACCGAAGCTGCGGCAGCCCACCGGCTCGGACTGTTGCGCGGACGGAACACGGCACATCCAGGGTCTGGGTGCGATCCTCCGAGACAAAGCGACCAATGCCCCACACCACCGCCTCGGCCTCTTGCCGGTCGAGCAGACGCGGCACCGCAGTAGAACCGGTTTCAGGCACGCTCGGAAGGATGCGTGGCGGACTCTTGCCGAGCGGAGCCTTGAATACCTCGGGCAACCCCAAGTCGTTTCGCCGCAGCCGGTACAGCGCAAGGGCAGAGGCCAGACCGCACGGCAGAAGCACAAGCCACAGCCAGCCCGCGAGCGGATGCGGCGGCGGCGATACCTCAAACACAGGCCGATAGGTCAGATACATCGTCGGCCCGGTCGTCTCGGTTGGCTTCTCGACCGGAGGTTTCGGCTTCTCCGGTTGGACTGTTGGCCGGGTGAAGTAGCGCCATCCGGCATAGGTGATGCCTCCGATGCCAGCGGACAGCACAAGCCCGACCACGACCCTGCGAAGCGTCCGCCGCCAGCGTGTGGGTCGCTGGGACTTCTGAACTCCAACGGGCTGCGCGATGGGACGATCCCCAATCGGCGCGATGGCTGAGCCTGGGACTTGCGGTGCGGCGTCGGTGGCCCAGCTCTCGCAGACTTCGCGGACGGTGGCCCGCTCGCGCTCGGACTTGGCCAAGACGGCGGTCAGCGTGTGCGGCAGGTCCGCCCCAATATCCGGCTGCGAAGAGAGCAGGAAGTGAACCCGGACCTCTTCCGCTACGCCCACGCGCAGTCCCGCCGCACGCAGCTTGGCGAGCAGCAGGTCGATCCGGGGGTCCGTGGCTGGTTCAGTCATCACAACCGTCAGCGAAGCTGCGTCAGATCATCGCGGTCCTTGACCAGCACCGATAGCTCGGGCAGCGCGTCGAGTGTTCCGCTGAGGCGTTCGGAGATGTGGGCGGCAGCCTGGGGGCTACCTTGCTGGGCCGCCAGCACGATCAGCCATGCAATCAGCTCGGCGGTGGCGGGCTGTTTGCGCAGGCTGCGGGTGCGGATCTCGAAAAAGCGCTCGATGGCCAGCGTCACCTGGGTTTCCGATAGAGCGGCGAACTCTTGACGGTGCGCGCCCACGGCGTCGCGGACCAGCTCGGGGGTGAACTCGATGTGGTGGAACACGCAGCGGCGCAAAAAGGCCTCGGGTAGGCGGCGCTCGCTGTTGCTGGTGATGATCACGATCGGCGGCGGTGTCCTCGGATTGCGCTCGACCGTCTTTCCCTCCACACCGTTTTCATCCCACTCCGGCACGGCGAAGCGGCTCTGATCGAGCGCGGTCAGGATGTCGTTCGGAAAGTCACGCTGCGCTTTGTCGATCTCATCGAGCAGCACAATGGTGGGCTTGCCTTCGTTCACTGCATCAATCGCTTGCCACAGCGGCCCGCGCCGGATGTGCTTGTGACGAAAGCAGCGCTCGCCCGGCTTCTGCGGAGTGTTCGCTTCACGGAAGTAGGCCACGGCGTCAAACTCGTACAGCAGATCTGCCGCCGTCGTCGTTGAGCGAACATCGAGGGAGAAGACCGGAACGTCCCAGTACCAGGCCAGGTGATAGGCGACCTGGGTCTTGCCGGTGCCAGGCTCTCCGGTCAAAAGCAGTGGCGCGCACAGGTGCAAAGCGGCATTGACCGCCGAAGTCAGCTCCTCGCTGGCCACATAGGACGGAGCCGCTTCGCGATGGCTGGTGAGGCTTGGCGGTGCCGTTCTATCGGCCAGCAGCGCCCGCCGGTCCGCCGCCGTGGATGTCTGAGGTGCGCGAGCAAGTGCAGCAGGATCAAAGAGTCGAAAGGGCATGGCTTAATACGTCTCGTCATCGTGAGAAGGGGAAGACACCTGGCCGTGACGGCGCGACAGCTCGGTGAGCAGAGAGCCCCAGCCCGAGCGCTCGGCGGTTTCGATGTGCTTCACCGTCTTGTCATAGATGCCATCGGTGTCGCGATACATCAGGCTGGCGATTTGCGTCGCCAGACTGGGAGGACAGGTGGTGTTGTCGGGCTCGGTCAGAAACTCGACCAGCTCGCTGTGATCGACACGAGGCAGCGCAGGCAGCAGGAAGGCGCGGAACTGGTCGCTGATGAGCTGCTGCTTGACCAGTTCCAGGTCATCGCGCAGTCGCTTCTGGTTCTTCTCCTCCACATGCATCGCCAGATAGGAAACGATCCGCACATCGTGTGGACAAGCGCGAACCAGGGTGTCGAAACAGAAGTGCAGCCAGGCCTCCATCTCGTGCTTCTTGAGCGGCGGCTGTCCTTCCGGTCCACCGAACAGCTTCCAATCGATCCACAGCACCCGCGCCGGAGCCTGTCCTCGTGCGCGTGGGGCGTGCTGAAGCAGGACCGCTGCAAGCGACTTCCCAATCCCGTCACTCCCAAGCAAAAGCAGGAGCTGCTGCTCCAAGCTTCGATGCAGATCGCTGCGCTCGCTCGGAAAGTCGAGCTGCACTCGCTTCACCGGAGCCAGCCCATTCCGCTCGATGTGATCGACCGCTTGCTCGGCAAAGTGCGACAGCAGGTTTCCGACATCGGCGTGGGCAATCAGGGCCTCGACCCGCCGAGGCTTGCTGCGCACGAGTCGAGTGACCTGCTCGATAACCACCGCACGGGCCAAGGTTCGGTCGAGTCGGAGGTGCGACCTGGGACTCTTGCGCTGCGGAAGAAGGGGGCGAACCTCGAAGCTGTCATAGGCGGTGTAGGCGAGGAAGGCAGAGCGAGCCACCGATTCAGGAATCTCTAGCGGTGACTCAAGCTGACTGAGCGCCAGCGCGGGATCTTGCCTGTCGCCCAAAAACTGCGTCAGGAATCGAATCGCCAGAGCCGGTGCAAAGCGCTGGTACGGACCCCCTCGTCCAACCACCACAACCGGAATCTCCGGCAGCAGGCTCCGTGGTGCCGACAGCCATATTGGGTCCATCGCAGCCGGAGCTCCCAGCAGAAACAGGACTTGCGGGAAGTGCCCACGCAGCGCTTGTCGCAGGTCATCAAGACCTAGCTGCTCTGCTCCCTCCAGCGTCAGTGTGACCCGGCCTTTTTGCACCTGTCCGGCTCCCAAGAAGTAGACCACATCGGCGGGAAACGACGCCGTCAAGCCCAGAAGCTCACGACGAGACTTCACCACCTGGAAAAACTCCGGCTCGGGATGACCAAGCAGCGTCTTCATGTCGGTCAGGTGATTGTCGCGATCTTCCGCTGCCTGTGTATCAGGGGCAATCACGAGGACACGAACCGGCGACTGAAGCACTGCGCGCTTTTCGGGAAGATCCTGAGTCACCAGCTCGAAGCTCCAACCCGATTCCCCGAGCGGTCGATGGTCCCACGAAGTCAGAGCCCAAGGCAGTGCCGAAAGCTCGGGATCCGTCGTCAAGATGCGGACCCGCAGCCGATCGCGACTGGGACTCGGATGCGGATTCCGAAACAGTCGAGCGAGGAGTCGGTCTTGGACTTCACGAACCGGAAACAGGATCTGGAACAGAATATCTCCAATGCTTGGTAGCCACGACCACAGCTCGGGCTCCTTCGCGTTCGAGAGCGCGTAGCGAAGCGCCGGAAGTCCCGCTTTCCCAGCGAGGGTCGTCTTAGACCAAAGCGATTCCCAATCAATCGGACCGACTTGCACCGCTTGATCATCATCGGCAAGCGAATAGCGAATCGTCAGTTGGCCCACCGCGCTTCGATCGATCAGGACCGTTAGCGTGGGCCGCTCGGTAGGTTCTCGATGAACCCTCGGCAACATCGGTCTGGCTACGGTCACTAGCGGCACGCTGGGAGCTTCTGTCTGCACATCGCTTGGTCCTTCGACCGGCAGCAGGTGCTTGTGCCGCTCGAATGATCCAGCATGGTCGGAGCGAAGCCGGGCCACGATTTCGTCAGAGTCACCAACGGTCAGCAGCAAGCTAACCCGCTCTGTCCGGTCCATTCCACCAGCGAATCGCCGATAGACAGAGGGAAAGTGGTCGATGCAGAACGCATCGAGATCTGCCGGTGTACGCAGAATTTCGTTTAGCAGCTTTCGGAGAGCCGCAGTAGTGGAAGAAGAAGCCATCGGTCGACCCTATCCTGCCTGATTGTCGCCACGATTGCGCAATTTCCGATAAGCTGCGCACCACTTATGGACCCCAAAGCCGACGTTTTGATTGTCACCGTCACCAAGGGCGAGTCGCTGGCCGTGCTGTCGGCATTCGAGAAGGAGACCGGGCAGAAGGCTCCCTCTGTTCCAATCGGGGATCGCGCCTAC
>Ga0209174_10000620_pt1 | contig 26123 bp, 16 predicted proteins | sample JI91814BDNA_FD_187505 | JGI IMG/M metagenome (GOLD analysis project Ga0209174, IMG submission 187505) | Wastewater effluent complex algal communities from Wisconsin, to seasonally profile nutrient transformation and Carbon sequestration -... | ecosystem: Engineered > WWTP > Effluent > Algae...
AAATATGTAGATGCATTTCAGCAAATCGAATTTAATCTTGTCCAGCAAGCCTCTACTCTTGATTCAATGAATGAATTCACTGTGAATTTTGGAAAAGTCGCTGAAGCACAATCTATGTCTACAGAGAATGTTGCGGCTAACACAGAAGAGCTAAGAGCTTCCTTTGATAGTATAAATTCTTATGTAGAAAAACAGGTAGGAAGTTTATCAGATGTTTATGTGAACCTAAATAGCTTTATTCTCTTTATGGAAACACTAAGTCAGGATATCTCTAATCTATCATCTGATTCTAAAATGTTTACAGGTCGAATTCAAAGGGGAAGTGAGATAGTTGTTTCGGCTAACGCTGCTATGAAGAACATTGCAGACTCTTCGAATAAGATAAAAGGAATTGCAGTTAATATAAATGAAATTTCGGATCAAACCAATCTACTTGCCTTGAATGCGTCTATAGAAGCAGCAAGGGCAGGTGAGAAAGGAAGAGGCTTCGCAGTAGTAGCTAAAGAAATAGCAAAATTATCTGAAAGAACCGTAATCAGTGTAAAAGAAATAGAGACATTCGTTAAGAATACAGCTCACGAAGTTCAAATTGGTATGGAAACTTTGCAACTAACGTCTGATACTATTCGAGATATGCTTGCTTGGACAGAAAAGTTAGAGGACTTTTTGAGTCGTTATGCGCAAACTGTCATCGCAAAGACTGTGAATGTTACAAGCATTGCAGACAGCCTTGAATTAGTAAAAAGAGAAGCAGGAGAAATTAAAAATGCTTCCTTAGAGCAAACAGAGGCAGTTCATCAAATTACTGTGAAAACCCAGCATGTTTCACAGGAGTCAGAAAATATAATGATGAGTTCAATGGAATTGTCTGCTCTCGTGGATGAATTAAAAAGAATTACGAGCTCTCTAAAGGAATTAATTTCTTTACAACAAAGTTAGATACTAAATACTGATAACCTCAAATTAAAAGAAGAGAGGGATTGAATATGATCGTAGATAATTTGTTACAATGCTGCCGCTGTAAAAAAGTAATGAAGGCAAACTTACGTGAATCGAAAGTCGAAAAAGGTAAAAGTATATCTATTTGTCCTTTCTGTAAATCATCCGAGTTTCAACCTCCGAAACTCAAGACAATGCCTGCAAAATGGTAGTGGCTAATGGTGATTTAGCATTACTTCCAATTAATTGGAAGTAATGATTACCTTCCCGCTTCTCCCCGGTGTATTTGATCGTGTAAGATAACCTTGAATATCCGCTAAATCAAATTTACTATCAATTTGCGAAACCAGCTTGCGCTCTTCAAATAGTTTAATTAATTCATGTGCCGATTTTTCTTTTTGTTCTGTTGGTGTATTCTGCATCCATTTCATAAGCCAGAATCCACGAATTATAATCTCAGTGAATATAATGGAGCCCGGAACGATGATTGGTTCATTACTCATTAGTCCATATACAATAATCGTTCCCTTTGGCGCCAAAGACTGCATAGCCTCATTTCCTACTTTTCCGCCGACTGCATCAATGGCATACGGAAATCCTTTAACATTTGTAATTTTACGGGCTCGCTTTATGAAGTTTTCTGTATCAGTAACGATGATGTCTTCTGCTCCCATATCTAGAAGTTCTTGTTTTTGTTCTTCTTTACGAACAGTTCCTACTACTTTAAATCCTAGAATCTTAGATATTTGAATCATCGCTCTTCCCAGGTGAGAGGATGCTGCGGTTACTAGTAATTGTTCGCCAGGTTTGATTTTTAGTTCATCTACTGCGAGTATCCAGGAAGTTAGAAAGTTTGCCCATACACTGGTTGCTTCTTCATCGGACAATGCATCGGGGGTTTTCATGATCTGATCGGGGGTAACAGTCGTATACTCCTTCCATGTTCCAAGGCTTCCTGCTGCGCCTATCGTGAGAGTGACACGATCTCCGATTGAGAATCCTTTTACATTTTTGCCTACTTCTTCAATGACGCCAGCGGCTTCATTTCCAGGTATAGCGGGTAACTTTGGTTTAACCCCATAGAGACCCATGATGGTGTAAAGATCAGACGGGTTTACAGAGCGAGCTTTGATTTTTACTAAGACTTCTTCGTCGCCACAAACGGGAGTAGGGACTTCTTCTAATTTTAAAACTTCTTCTGGCTTGCCATAGGCACGAAATACGATTGCTTTCATAAATGAACTCCTTACATCATAAGCCAGATTTCTTCTGGACTAGGATAATTTACAGACATTTTATGTTTCTCTAGAATTTTTCCAGCAAGTAGTTGCAATGACAAAACATCCGCACAACAATAATGAATTAGTAAATCTAGAGCTTTCTGGTTACGATAATTCTTCCATTCCATCCAGAGAAGGATTGCATCCATTCCATTGATCCCAACTAAATCGGGAGGTCTGCGAATTCCAATTGACTTTTCAATTTCTTTTAGTCCTCCCTTATAACCTACATGGTAGGCTAACCAGCGTAAGTCGATATGGGCACAGGGAATTTTGGGAATATGAAAATAGTTTTGAATCATAGGAACATCGAAAGAGGTTCCGTTAAAAGAGACTAGGAGTTTTATATCATCTAGCAATTCAAGAAATGCTTCTAGATTATCACCATTTAGAAATTTATAAATTCTACCTTTGTGATAACATACGATTAAAGTGATATTATCCCCGTATGGTTCTCCATTTGTTTCAATGTCAAAGTAACTTGCTTCCTCGAAGTATTCTGCAAGAAGAGTCCATTTTTCTGTCGGGTGTAATTTCTCTGCAAAGTATTTCAGATTCTTATTTTCATAGTTCTCTCTAGAAATGGAAAGCTCTCCTAGTAATTTAGTTTTCATTTTATCTGAGAAGGGAAGTAAATTCGGATTATCCGATACACTATCCCAGTCTTTTAGTCCAATAGAATGAAGTCTTTCTACATTTTTTCGACCTATTCCTGTAAAATGAAGAAATGTAGTATTTATCATGCGGATAATATCATTGCTCCACGCAGAGTAGATGTTGAGGTAAATCACAAGTTGGACTAATGACTGCATCTCTGATCGCGTCATTATAACTCAGTGAATTGCTTTGACCAATCCGACCCGTATCTGCATTTGAACTGCTTGTCCAGAGATTGCAGTCTGTTGTAGAATGTCCCCAGATAGTTCCATTACTAAAGCCAGTCCAATATTGTATTGCTGCACCCGCATCAAATGAATTAGGCAAAGGCCAGTTGGTATTGATTCCAGCAGTATTTGTAGTGAATAAGGATGCGGTATCAGAAGCGCGCACATAATCAGTATTTGCTGTCATTATCCAATTCACATTCTCAATCGGATTTGTGCAATCTGAATTCGTATTACATGCATTTCGGTTTGCCCCATCGTTTATCATTGCTTTATAGGTTCCAGAAGAGGGTTTGTTCGAATCCGCATTACAAAGATTATCCGCACCTAGCGGTCCATTGGCAGCAGAGCCTAGCGTTTTCAAATCTCCAGTATAAGTTGCAGTTGTTACAAATATCTTATACTTTCTAACTAATACAGAAATACTTATAGTAGTAGTTGCTGTTCCATTTGTCATGCTTGGAGTAATTGTATAATTTGCAGCGGCTGTAACTGTAATGGGTGTTCCCGTTATTTCACAAGCGGCTGATAGTGTTAATCCGCTTGGGAGAGGTGGGCTAGAGGAGCAAGAAGTAATTGTGCTAGATACTGTTGGAGTTATTGTAGTAATGGAAACAGTTGAGGTAAAGGAATATGGGCTTCCTGAATAGGTAATCGATGGAGTTGTTTGAGTGACAGTAGATGTTGTAGTTGTTGGGGTAGCAGATGTGGTCGTTGTCGGAGTTGTTGTTGGAGTAGACGTAACAGTTGTAGCAGTCGAAGAATTATTGTTTACAATGCTGATAAAGCCTAAAAGCTTTGGCTTTGCCTTTCCCGTGCAACTTAAAAATGAAAAGGATAGATTCTCGGTCAATAAAAAAACGATGAGGATTTTCATAGTTAGCCCACTAAAAACCCTAATTTCCATTCTTATCTCCTCCACTTACTATTGAAAAAAGATGTATCTTCATTCCATAAAGCAAAGAAACTTTATTTAGGGCAACTTTTAATTATTTCTTTTTAACTCCGATGACTCGCTCGAAAATATAGTCGGTATAATCAGGAAAGCATTTGGTAGACATATGACTTGCATCTGTAAAAAAATCGCAAGTGTAATCTTTGTCTTCGTTCATATTAAAAAGACCTGTTCCAAATTCTTTATGTGCTGCGTTGATTTTGCTATACCAAATAGAGTAAGCGGTGATTGGTTGTTCTTTCATTGGTAAAACAGCATTTCTAGTTTGGATGTATTGAAAATAAGGTCTAGCTACTCGCACCCAGATTGCAGAGTGGCTAACGCCTAACTCTTTCAAAATTCTAAAATTGTCTTTTTGGAATGCGAGCATATTCTCATTGAATGTGAAAGGATCTATATAAGAATGAAAATCTCCTTCGGAATATTTTAACACTAATTCTTTACTAGAAGTAGCGTTAGCCGATATATCTGACGATGCACTTCCTCTTTCTTCTTTTAGTTTACCTGCAATTTGAATTCGCCATTGACGATAATGCTTAGCAATCTCTGAGTTGTTTCTTAATCTTTGTAGAATTGTATCTAGCTTCGGTCTGTATTGATACGTCTTAAATAAACGCTTTGCAATGAAGTTTGTGATTTCTTTTGAGGTGTATCTAGAACGATATTTTAAAATGAAAGGGAAATCAAGTCCGTTGACAAGCACCTCATCAATCTTAATGCGGGCTGTAAAGTTAAATGCTTCTACGGAATCATCAACCAAAATAAAGTCCGGTTTGACATTATCCGCTTGGAATTGCTCTAACCAAAAAGTAAAATAATCAGGCGTTCCTCCTGGAACAGAAAAATTAAATAGAATCCAATCGGGATAATGCTCTGCAATGTATTTGTTATCAAAGAGAAGGGCGCGTGAATTTCCAAAGTATACGAATACTTTTTTTCGATCTGGCTTTTGCAAATATTCCTTCAACTCTTGGAATAAAACGGGCTTGTGAAAGTAATTGATCTCGGAGACTGTCTTTGTGAAATACGTTTGTATTTTTTCAAGCATGAGGATTCTATCAACTGCAAGTGCAATTAAAAAAATCAAAACAGGAATGAGTAAAAATTTATTTTTTAACATAATCTAGAACGTAGTATAAATAAAACTATCTCCATCATGAGAAAGTGTAGTTAGTAAGAATATCGTAATCACTCCTAAAAGTAAAACGAGTTGGAGATTGTATTTCTTGAATCGATCGAGTGCTTCTGGTTTGTATTGAACAAAGTGAAAGAACAAGAACGCCAAATACATATAAGCCACACTTTCATAACTCTTAACTGTATTGAGTAAAAAAGGTCGCTCTGTTTGGACTAGTTCCATTCCAGAAACAAGCCATTCGCTACCATTTGCTGCTAAAATACCTCTTAAATAATTTTCTGAATTTGTGAATAGACCTACAAATAAATCAACCATGGACTGAGTGTTGTTAGAGCGAAACATGAGTCCACTAATTGAGAATAATACATATATAATCATTGCCTTAAAAAGCTTTAGAGGAAAACTTTTTTGAGGAGTAAGCGGCAAACCTTTCTTTTCCTCTAAGTATCTCTCTACGCAAAGGATTGATCCCCAATAGAAACCCCAAACCACAAATGTATAATCAGCACCGTGCCAAAATCCCCCCAGTGTCATAGTAATGATTAGATTTAGGTAAGTTCTCATTTCACCCGCTCTACTTCCACCGAGCGGAAAATAGATATACTCCATTAACCAAAAAGAAAGAGTCACATGCCATTTTTTCCAGAGTTCTCTTCCACTCGTTGCGAAAAAAGGTGCGTAGAAGTTTTCAGGAATTTGAAAACCTAGAAAATAGGCAACAGAGCGAGCCATATCAGTCAGCCCTGAAAAATCTGCGTAGACTTGAATGGTGTATAAAATTCCGCCCATAAAAAGCGAAAAGGCAGTGTATTCATTTGGATTTGCAAAGACTGGATTTATAATTGTAGCCACTGGATCAGCTAAGAGGATTTTCTTGATTAGCCCCGACATCATAAGAAAGGAAGCTTTATAGACATCATCTTTCTGTGGAACTTCTCTTTCAAGATTAGGAAAGAAATCTTTCTTTCGCATAATTGGACCTGCGATCAAAACAGGAAAGAATAATACAAAGAGTAAATACTTCTTAAAACTTAAAAGTTCTTCGTCTGCGGTATTGCGGTAAGTATCAACAGCGCAGGCAATCATTTGAAAGGAATAAAAACTAATCGCGAGTGGAAGAGTAATGTGAATCCATCTTCCTTCAGACGCATCTTTAAAGAAAAGGCTACCTGTTATATCGCTTAACGCACCTGTAAAAAAGTAAAAGTATTTAAAAAATCCTAGATTGAGTAAATTAAAAATAACCGCAAGTTTGACGAATAGGCTTTTGTTTCCGTTGTAGATTTGGTAATAGAAAAAATAATTTATACTGATTACAATTAAGAAGTGAAGTAGGAAGAGTGGTGAATAATAAAAATAAAACGCTGCACCGGCTAAGATGAGAAAATCATATTTTAGTTTTTTACCAATATTCCAGTAAATAAAATAGACAGCAGTAAAAAAAAGGAAAAAAGGAATCGTGTTAAATAACATAGGTTTTCTTTAAATCTTCAAAAGAGAAATCAATCGGTTCATTACATCTTCTTTTACTTTCTTTAGTCCGCCGCGAATCATCGCCCCGCTTGCATTCTTGTGTCCGCCACCGTTAAATTCTTTTGCCACACTACAAACATCATAATCCCCCTTAGAACGAAAACTAATTTTTACAAAATCTTCTTCGCCTTCTGTAAAAGCGACTGACACGTAAATTTCGCTCGGACCTAAGAGTTCACTTGTAATTCCTTCGAGTGGATTAGAGTTAAAATTATATTTACCTAACATAGACTTTGTGATTTCAATGGTTACCAAATGATATTCTTGGTGAATTTCGATACTAGAATAAATATCTTTTTTTAATAGTAAAACAGAAATTGGAAAATCTTCATACATCTTGCGAAGCAAATCTTCGATTGGAAAATTGTATTGGACTAACTTCGCTGCGATCTCGTGTGTCCGCGGACGAGTCTTACTGTATTTAAATTGCCCTGTATCCATAACAATTCCAAGATACAATGCGATTGCTGTGTTATAATCCAATGAAATTCCGGCAAGCTCGATGATCTCGTAAATGATTTCAGAAGTAGATCCAATTTCTGGAAAAGAAAAAAGACCAGTAAATGGTTCGATGTTATCGTGATGATCTATCAAAATTAGATTTGATTTATCTGGCTTTAGAAATTGGTTCACATCTCCTATTCGAGGTAAATCTGAGTTATCCACTACAACTACTGTTTTGTCAAATGTAAAATTTTGTAGAATATTAGGGTCAATGTTTCTAACTTTAAATTGCGGGTCGATAAATCTATACTTGTCAGGCATCTTGTCTGGATTAAGTATAGAATGTTTTTTTTCGAGCTTAGATAATAGATAAGACAAGCCAAGCTCCGAGCCAATTCCGTCAGGATCGCAACTCTTATGCGTTGTTAGGATAAAATCATTTCCCGTTTTAAAAACGTTTAAGAGTTTTTCAAAGTCTTCTCTTCTATCTATTTGTTTTTTGCTAGCCAAGCTAATTCTCTCTTTATCTTTTTTTAAATAATTCTTGCCAGTATTCTAATTCAGAGCCGGAGAGTTTTACATCTGTCGGTTTATCTTCCTTATCCACTGGAGCAAATAAAAACCTATCTACCCATTTTGCAAAGTCTTCTGACTTTTGACTCTTACAGCTAAAGCGTTTGCAATAAAATAAAATATCATTATCAGAAGTAACTACATATAAGTTTGACGGGTTTGGGTCTCGTTTTATATATTCTTTTATCAAAAAGTCAGCGGTGACATCATGACTAAAGTAGATTTTGATTCCACCATATTCATCATGACGCACTTCACTTCCTAAATCTTTTTTGCCATCAAAGAAAACATGCATAACCGTGTTACCGCGTTTTACTTTGTATTGATTCAATATCTTAAGTAAACCTTCTCTGGCAAGATTTAATTTGCTTTCATACATCAATGCTTCCAACTCTGGAAACTTGTATATCAAATTAAATCCGTCAATCAGAAGAATCATAGATTTATTATTCTAAAATTCATTCCTAAAATGGCAAGCCCTAATTAAAAGAAATACTATCAGTTGTAAGGATTTTGTTCCTTGCGGTTTGCAAATCTGTAATTGTGAAGATGAGTGTGCTGAAGGAGTGGAATGGATATTTGTCGGTATCGGAAATTATCTGATCCAATTTTCAATTTTTAAACCATTAATTCTATCAAAATGTTCCGTATTTCCAGTTACTAAGAATTCACATTTTTCAATGACTGTCGATGCGATAATAATATCTGCATCCGGGACTAAATTATTTTTCTTTTTCAATTTTGCTTTGATTAAACCAAATCGCTTCATGATACTAAAGTCTGATTGAATAACTTGAAGAGTGAGTAGAAATTCTTCGACAATTGAATGATTGTGTTCGGGATTACCGGAATTTTCCGCTCCATAAAACAATTCTGCAACGGTCATAAAAGAAATCGAGATTGGCTCTTCCGATTTGCTTCTCTTGCTAATTACTTTTTTATTGCCACGAAGAATTTCTATGCATACATCCGTATCAATTAAAATCATAAAGAAAATTCTCTTCCTTTAGATCTAGTTGAATAAATATCATTAATAATTTCGCTAGTCTTTCTTTTATCTTTCCATTTGCCTGATAATTTATTCCAAATTCTTACTTGAGTGTCTTTACTGAGTAGTTTATCAGCTTTTTGCGAATTTTCAAACAAAAGCCCTTTCTCTAATATAAATAAAATTTCACTATTCATGCTTCTCTTTTGAATTTCTGAAAGAGTCTTTATTTTATTCATCATTTCATTTGGAATATTTCTGATTGTTAAATTACTCATGATTAAAACCTCATAAAGTTAAAGTGGTAGTTACATTATGGTTACATGAATAGAAAAGTCAATCAGTAAATGGCTGAAGCGATTTATGGATATGCAATAATTTTGCTTTCTAAATTATAACTGTCTGGTGCAAGTCGGTGGTAATTTTAAGTTATCCACTACTTCAAAAACACATTCGTGTAAGGTCTAAATCCATTCCAGTATTTATCATAAGGAAATTCTTCCTGTGTTTCGCTAAAAGCATCGTAGTATCTTTCCACGAATGGATACCGATAGTTCAGATTCTTAAAGAAGTTTTTCATGAAATAGGCTGTTGCAGTTGCATTATGAAGTCCTGCGAATACGACGCCTGGACCTTGGTGCAATTGGTCTATGTATTTTAGGGAATTGACGAAGTCGTCGTTTTGAACAGAAGACTCTGACAAGAGGTTACCAGTCATTACCCATACGCCTTTTCGTCTCTCCATGCGCTTAATTTCATTTAGCCCAATGTTTGCATATTCTAACTTGCGACCTTTGTCTAATCGTAAATCTTCTTGAGAAATGATAATCCTATTTCCTTTGCCTACACCAGAAACATTTCGTAGCTCATATTTTTCTAAGTCTTGAATCATCTTCCACCACTTTGGCGCATAATTAGAAGTATTCTTTGCTTCTACTTTAAAGCCTGGGACAAAATCCTGTGACGTATCATATACAGGACGGTCAAGGAGTAGTTCGGGACTTAGCACATAATAGAAATAATCCTGCTCTTCCGGTTCAATAACTGCTTTAAAATGATAGGAAGGCAAGTAGATATAGTCGATTTTATTTTTAGCAAATTTTAGAATCTCTTTGTATCTAGCTTCGATGGATTCCTGTTTAACAATGGAAACTCCACCGTCTTTGATTGTGTAATAATAATCTAGAATTGCATATTTAATGTCTCTATTGTCCGCAAAGCCAAGTTCGTTAGTAATTTGCCCGTCTTTCATTTTAACAATGTAAGATTTAATTCCTAAATCAACGATAGCAGAGAATATTTGCTCTTTAGGAAGTTTTGCGACTAGCTGCCTAGAAATGGATTTGAATTCAGGTAAATCAGAGAATAGAATTTGTCTGGCAAATACCTTATCGTTAATGGATTTATACTTGTCTCTAGCAAAACCAAGATCGGCAAACACCGCGTAGTCTTTCTTTTCTAAAGATTCCAATTGCAAGAAGCTAATAAAGTCATCTAACTCTCTTGCGTTAAATAGATCCAATTTCTCTTTTTTCTTAGAGTTAATTAATTGGTTAAGGGTTGCGAGATATTCTGTGGGCTTCTGTGTCTCGCATAATTCGTAGTAGCCGAACCACTCTTTAAATTCTTCCTTCACAAACTCTCGCTCGTTAGCCGCAAATTCAATTTCAGGAAATACACGAGAGAGTTTATACTTCACTGTATAAAAAGTTTTGACTAAGCTTTTTTCGGGATAGTATTCTTTGAAATTTTTATCAAAGTCGTTGAAGTATTTCTTTGCACTCTCGTAGTCACCTCGATGGTATAAAGCACCCGCCCATTGTATTTGCATCCAGAGAGCGCGGTTACGATTCTTTAGCCGGAACTCAGTTTCAATCAACAAATCAAATTGATTGTTTAACTCTTCCCCTGTTTGGGTCACGATGGACTTTAAAAGTAAGTGAAATAAAAAGTCTCTGTCAGATTCTTTTAGTAGATAGAGTGCAGGTCTTCCATCTTTTAAGTAAAGTGGACCTAAAGAAGTTGGCTCAAAATCTGCTTTATTTTCAATCGAATCATATGCATCGAGTAGTCTTGACTGGTATGTTTTTCGAGTAGAGTCTATTTGTTGCTGAGAAATTTCTTTTGCTTTTTTTCTGTATGCATCCCAAATACGATTTGTTGCGAAGAAATATATTTTATCTTCTCGAACAGTAGCCGGATCAATTCCCTGGATAAAGAAAATTTCATATTCTATGTCGGATATCGCATTTTCTGCATACTTGATTTCTTGCTTTGACTCGGCTAGCTTCTTTGCAGTCTCAGCGTGTAATCGTGCTTTGTCCCAAATAAAACCTCTTGAAAAAAGAGTTGCTAGCCGCATATTTTTTAAATACGGATCTTCTTCTGAGTTGATTGAAATAAACTTTTTGTATTCAGGATCGACTATACTCAAATTACCTGCTCTTAAATTCTTATAGTAATTGACTACAAACTTTTTATCCTCCGTTGCATTCGGTAAAGAATTGTATCTTGTTTGGTATTTTTCGCAGTCTACATCAATGGGAGCTTCATAACAACTAAGCAGAAGTTCATAGGTAATTGCTTCTTCTTCTTTTGAATTAATTGCAAAGCGAGTAAGAAGATTTTCATAATGGTTTAAGTAATTGCTTACACTCGGAAATGTTTTTGTTTTTAATTTTGCTAAGTTTAATTCCGACTGAATTAAGAATTCTACGTTCTTATCCGGCAAAACAGAATTAGCCTGCAATAGAAATTTCATAGATTGAAGATAATTTCTCTTACGCTCTTCTTTAACGGCAAGTGCAGTGTATTTCTTAAATTCACTTTCAAATATTTTCTGATTATCCGGATACTCGTTGATATACTCACCGATAAGATGTAATTTCTCTTCCTTAATCAGTCTATTTGCATTTTTAATATTTGAAATCAAATTATCTCTTATCTTTGCATTCTCTGCTGTCGGCTCGAGTAATATTATGGATTGAACCCCGGCAAATTGTAATATGTCGTAGAGAAATCCTGTTTTGATATAATTATCCATACTCTTAGAATAATTGGTTAGAATTAAAAATGGAATTGTCCATTGGTCTTCTACCACTTCTTTCATACTGATTAAACCAGGTTTTTTTTCACCGATATATTGCTTTCTATTTGTAAAATCAGTTGGTCCTTCTAGAATATCAGTATCAGTAAGATAGTTTTTTAATTCATTGGAAAGAATAATTCTAAGGTTTAATTCTTTCGGATCTTTCTTGGGTTCGACTTTGGGCAATACCAGATTGATTGGATTTAGATCGATACCTGTTTCTTTATTTGATTTTGTTATCGGGTTAACGCTTGTAATTCGCTTTAAGCGGGAGAATTCAGTATCCGCTTCTCTCTCCAATTGACTCATTCTAAATAGATGACGGATTTCATATGTATCATTTAACGTTTTGTCTTGAAAGGAAAGTTTTTTGAAATTCACATCATACATAAGAGGCGAAGGTATGATGACTAATTTTTTTACATGCGGATAACGAGATAGTATCCCTTCTAGTTCTTTAGATAGTGTATTTGTATCTTTTTTTTCAGTCAGTTTGAAGTCATTGTATTCAGTGTTATTTCCATTTAGAATAATTTGGGTTCCCTCGTTGCCTGTTGTATAATAATCAATCAAGAGTTCTTCATTCTTTAGCTTGGGAGTAAACTTTTTAATTCCGTTATACCAGCTCAGTGCATCCATTCCTTTGGGCAATAGTTTGGTTAGGGTATTTAATTCCTGAATAATTTTTTCGAAATTCTTTGTCTTACCGAGAACCAAATCTTTTGAATCTTTCCCGCTTAGATTAGCCGCTTCAATTCTATAAATAAATTCCTTATCTTCCCAAACATAGAGTTGTAGATTGTTTACAGATTGAAAAATTTCTTTGTCCTGGAAGCGAAGCTCATTAATAATCAGTTGTCTGAAAAAAATTGCACTGTATAACTTTTCTCGATTTACCGGTAATTCGTTGTAATTCTTAACTTTGACTAGGTTCGCTGATCTCAAAGAGTAAATATAATTAATTGTAATTTCATCAACTTCATACCAAAGCCCGGGACTTGACTTCAATGCATTCTCAGCTCTCTCGCTAAATTCTAGTGACTTCTTAAATTTTCCCGTTCTATAATTATACTCTGCTTCTAGAATATAATAAGTCATTAACTCTCTTTCTAGTTGAAATTCATTTGCTAGATAGTAACTCTCTCGTAAAGTCTTTTCAAATTTCTCAGTTTCGCCTAATCGTAAGTAAACGATAGCTGTTAGAATTTTTAATCTCGTTCTTTCTTTATTGCTAAAGAAATCTTTTTCTAAGCCAATCTCTTCGTCTTTTACATCAGAAGGATTTTTAAATAGGGAAAGTGCTACGCCAAAATAAGAGAATGCTTTTTCGTATTCTTTTTGAGTTAAATAAATTTCTGCCGCATAAAAGTAATTATTCCCCAGAAATGGATCGTAATTATAATAATCTGCATAGAACTTGTCTTTGCAGATTTCTTCTTTCTTGTTATCTGTTGTGTTGTCTTCGAATTTATAAGTCTTTAAACAAGAAAGCATTTCCTCATTTTTAAATTTATTTAAAAACTTAATATTGATCTGCAATTCTTTTAGTAATGTATCTTTTTTTTCTGCATTTTGCTCGATGTGGGAATAGAGAGAAATATCTGATTTGATATAAGATTGAAATGCAGCTTTTAGATTTCCTTTCTTCTTAAGTTCTTCGTATTCCTCTGTATAGATTTTTGAGGCTTCGTAGTAGTTGCCGCGCGAGAATTCATTGAAGCCTAATTCGTTTAGTCGATTATTTAAAATCCTTTCTCCAATTAGTGTTCTATCTAATTTCTTGTCTTTGATAAATTGACTTCTCTCATCAATTAAATTGGAGACTTCGTTGAATTCATTCTTATCAGCGCTATTGGTTATTCTCACTCCTTTGGTAATTAAGTTCTCAAAATCGAGTGGAATTTCTCCTGGAAATCTTCCTTCTCCTATCACTCTGGCACTATCGGGTAATGCCATACTCCAAAATTTTTCTCCGAAGGAAAAAGAGAATATTTCGGAAAGCTTTCTTTTCTTGCGATTGTATTCTTTATCCGCTAGTTTTAAACTCGCTTCTGATTTCTTGTAGTCTCCCAATTCTTGATAGCAGAATGCGAGTGAGTTGTAGAGGCTAATATCGTTTATGTAGTCGGACTTGCCATTCATAGATACTGCCGTTGAAAAAGAGGTAATCGCATCTCTATACATTTCCAATTCCATTTGAACTAGACCGAGAAGCGCATTTAGAAGAGCGATTTTCTTCTTTACATCTTCTAAGTAAGTGTTTAATTCTGGAATATTTTTAGTTCCAATTCTTGCGAGTAATGGAAAGTATTCGTTCTTATAATACAACTCTAATGCATTTTTTAAATAGGGAATGGACTCTCTTGTCTTTCCGTTGTAAACATTTATTCTCGCCAGATTAAAATAATACACGGCGCGTTGTCTGTAATTTTCAAAACGGTTTTTTTCTAAAATATATTTTGATAATTTCTCGACTTCTTCGTATTCTCTGTATGCCTTTGGATAATTGGAGAGGAGAAAATAGTTGTTAGCCATATTCAAATGAATATCGGAAAGTGCTTTTTTGTTATCATGATTTGGTCCAATGAATTGAAGTATCTGGCTATATAGTTCAATGTTTTCTTCTAAATATTTATAGGGAAAATAACGAGCGTATAACGCTTCATACACTTCTGAATCTGGCTCTCCTTCTGGAAAAGTGATTCCTTTTTTGCGGACATCAATATATTGATAAAGCCAACCCAAAAGAAGATAGGCATCTGTGTAATTAGGGTTAGCATATATTATCCACTGTAAATCATATTCTGCTTGTTTTAATTCTTGCAAGACCAGAGCTTTTCTAGAGCGAGTTAGTGTTTCTTCGTTTATATGAAAAGACTCTGATTGCACCGCGCGTGATACCATATAATATGCATATCCGTAGATAGTAGCATAATCTAAATTTTCTCTAGCAATCTTTATTCTTTTTTTGAAATAATCCTCTGCTGGTTGAAATGCTTCTTCTTCAAGAGGAGATAAATATTGTAAGTCTCTAAAATCTCCGAAGATACGAAAGTATTTCCATCTAAAAAAATACGCAAGTGATTCGGTGAGCCTACCGCTAACGTCTAACTGTCGTTTGCCGAGTAAGTTAAATTTGTTTAAAATGTTGTTTGAGCTTTTATCCTTTAATTTTTGCGAATGCTTAAATGAATTGTCAATCATCATCTTTTGATAGAATACCGAATAATCGCGATAAGTCTTTCCTATCGGAAGTTTACGCTCTTTCGCGAGTGATAGGAGTAAATTATTATAAATAAAATTTTGAACGGATTTTCTGAGCTTTCCTTTTCTTTCGTATTCTCTTGCACTTGTTTCAAAATAGAAGAAAGAATTTTCCAAATCTTCCTCTGTAATTTCGATCCCCGAAAAATAATCATAGTTCTCGACAAATGCCAATAGCTCTTGGTTTGACTTCTCTTCATCTCCACTGTCTTTGTAGTTGTCTGCTTGTAGTAATTTGCTTTTCAAATATACAAAAGAACCAATTTTAATGGAAGGTAAATAGGAATCAATTATCTTATTGCTTTCTTCAAACTTATCCTGCTCATTTAGAATAAGTGCCCTTGTATATTTCAAAAGACCTGCCAATTCTGGACAAATTGTTTCTAGTTTTTGTTCTTTGAGGTAAGAGTCTATTAACCTTGTTTTACGATCTAGATCATCTTGTCCACCTAGACGCTTGATGATATCATTCATTACAAATTTTTTATCTTCTCTACTAGAATTGGGACTATTTATGATTTCAATAAAGCTTTCTGGAATTTTACTCGCATCCATTTGATATTCATATTTTCCTTCTTTACGCTTAACTTCCATTATCCTGTAAAAGGATGGATAGTTAATCCTTATCTCTTGAAACGTTTTTTCGGCGAGGCTTGTGTCTTTTATTTCTGTATAATAGTCAGCGATTACCATAAGTAAAGAAGGAAGCATTTGTGGGTGAATGTCTTTCTCATTTTTCATTGACTCGTAATAGGTCGTAAGCTCTGGAACAGGGTCTTTATTTTTTATCATTGCCTGTTGCTGGATGGCAAGAGCATAAGATAATCCATTTAATCTATCTCCTTTTGTCTTCGTCATTTCGGCTAATAAAGCTTCGCCTTCTTTGTCTTCGCCATCGTCTAAATAGTCAGCGGCTAATTGCTTGTCTGCGCGAGAACGATAGAGAGGATAAAGAGGATCATCTCCGAAATGTAAATACATGGATTTAAACGCTAATTTAAAGTAATCCATGGAGCGAGATTTGTAAAGCCTAGCTAGATCATATTGCTTTGTAATATTTTCTTGTTTTGGAATTTCACCTTCTTTTGGAATGTAATAAATATTGAGAGCATTTTCAAGCGATGCACTAAATAAAATTGAGCCTCCATTTAAGCTAGAATACTTAGTATCGAATAAGGATAAGTTACCGGCAGTCAGTGCTACAGATTCAGATGTCTGTAAGTCCAAACGAATAATAAAACTATTATCCAATTCATCGAGTCGTTTATTGCAATTTGTATCACGACGAATGGAAGTGTAGTATAGATATTTATTATCAAAGGAGACAGAAGGGCTAAAGTCCATAAATTTATCAAAGGTAAGTCTTTTTTCTACTTTGCTTGCTATATCAATAGAGTATATTTCGCCTAACGGGTCATCTTTAAACGAGAGGAAATAAATCTTACGTCCATCTGGAGAGAAACGCGGAGTAGCTCCTCCACCCTGAGTAATTTGTGTAATTGTGTTTTTATTTTTTGTATCAATAATTCCTATGTTCGGAAACTTTCCACCAAATCGTTTTGTGGTAAATGCAATGTATCTTCCATCTGGGGACCAATCAGGATCACTATCCATTACTCGTTCAATCTTAGAAGCATTTTCAAAATTGGGGTTTGTAATTACATCTTGTTTATAGTTTTCGATTGTATACGTTCCGCTCAGAAGGGATTTTACCATCTCGTCAGGATTAACTTGGATGACCATGATGTCGCCCTCGGAATCATATCGCTCGGAAACAAAGGCAAGTCGTTTCCCATCGGGGCTAATAGCCGGTTTATACTGTGGTGCTGGATGGCTTGTTACAGGCAATACGGCAGAACTTTGTAGGTCTCTCAAATATAAGTCAAAGTTTCCAGAAGAGTCACTTGCGAAGAACAAGTATTTGCCATCTCTTGTAGTCGAATTATAAATATTATTTCCACGACGAACCGTTAGTGGAAACGGCTTTTCATTGTTAGGCGTGAAATGTGCTTTGCTGATATTTGCATACTGAAATTCATTCTGCTTCACCTCGGAAGTGCGATAGGTTAAGAGGGAACATTGGACTAAAAATAAGATTAACCACGGATGGACACGGATGAACACGGATGATTGGATTGTTTTCTTGAATTTTATTTGGTCAGTCGTATCAAGCTTGGTTTTTATTTTAAATATACTTATACAATTTCTAAAAGTTGATATTGATTTCTTATCCGTGTTCATCAGTGTTCATCCGTGGTAGATTTTTTTCCCATTACTCTTTGCGTCCCCATTTGCCGCGTTTGGCTTCGTAGTATTCGCCGTCTTCAACAGTTTGATAATAAGTAAGAAGAAGAGCGTCTTTTTTTTTGAGGAGTTCTTGTTCCTTTAAATTTGTATCGGATAATCGTTTTAATTTATTTTCGTAGATAATCGTTCTGGATTCATTGATTAGTTTTAATAACTCTTCAATTTTGGATTTATTTTCTGGAAATTCTTTTTTAAATCTAGATTCACTAACCAATGGGTTAATCTTGATTTGCCCGTCTAATGCTTCTCCGATGAAATCTTTCTTTTTGAAATTTCTTACATCTTTTGAAAGATATGCTATTCTTTTTAAAGCAGTATAAGTTGCCTCGTCTAGTTCTCCTTCTGGAATTTCTTTGTCTAAGATTTCTTTTTCCCAGATGTCCGAGCCAGAAGCTGATGTGCGGATAGACGATATTATCCACCCATCTTTCTCTAAGTCTTTTCCTTCTCCGATCATCTGTCTCTCTGCGGCAGTTTGGGATTGTGTGAAGGTAATTGCCGGCGGTCTAAGTGTTGTGCAATTATAAAATGCGAATATCCAGAAAATAAAACTAAGTTGAAAAATTCTCATATAACCAAACCCTCGATCATTTGTAAGTAGATAATTCCGTTTCTGTCCGCTTTAAAAAACTGGCAAGCGGAATTCTTTCTTGTGAAATCATATCTTTCTCAACGTTAAACACCAATGTGTTAAACACTGATTTTTGAAATTTAATAACTGCATAGACTAATCCTTTTGTAAGCTCGACTTCAATTTTATCTACGCGGTAACTATTAATAATCCGATCGGTCATCCAATTCTCCGGACTTACAATTCGAATTGCGCTCTTACCAAAATCTTCTCCAATGTAAAAGGTGCTAAAAAAAAGTTCTAAATTTTCAATTGGGTCGTTTAGATTTTTTCCGGAAATATTTAAGTCGAGTTTAATTCTTCCGTCATCTATCTTCTTTTGCATTTCTTTGGGAAGGAGTTCACTTAAATCAATATCCCTGACTTGTAAAACAGCAGAATATTCAATCTTAGTAGGGTCTCCATTTCCAATATTGAATAAAATATCTTTCCCATAAATAAATCCGTTCATGGAACTAGCTTTCATATTATCAATGGTTAAATAATTTTCAATGTAGTCTACTCGTGCCACAAAACCGGGAGTATCCCCAATTGGTTTTACAAAATCTAGCTTGGCATTTTCAAGCGAAGGATGAGTTCCTGTAATGGACTGAATCGATAGATTTGGTAGTGCATCCTGTCCATAGGTCTTTACGAAATTAGTTTTATTTCCATTCAAAAGATCTTCTGTTGTCTTGTCGTTGATGTCATGCAAGAAGGGGATATTCATCTTTAGCCCGTTGACTTCATACACCTGACAACCTTTTCCGGGGCAGGTGCTTGTCTTGTAGACAATAGAAGAATCATTCGAGCGAAGTTCCCCTTTGATTAAATTGTCTTTTACATTGATGTCAATATCCAGATCTCCCTTAAAAGACATTCCCTTTAGCACATAACGGAAAATATCCGATTCGAGAGTTAAATTCCCATTTAACTCACCGGCGTATTCACCAAGAGGAGGATTCCCAGTGCGCGGCTTATAGAAGTTACCCTTAAAAAGACCTTTGAATTTATTCTGGAAGGCAGAAAGAGTGATATTATCTATCGTAAGAGTTTCCTTTTCGTCTTTCGCAATTTCAACGATGCTGCTAATACTTAGATCAGTAAGCTCCAATGCCGGCAAACTTGCATTTAACCCAATATCAATTCTTTTCTTGGACTTGTCTTCTTTGTAGTCGGCAGTTCCATTTAGAGTCAATAGATTTCCTAGACTATTTCGAAGTCCCGCAATTGTTCCGCGAAGAGCAACAGGCACTGTAGGAATTAGGTGAGTGACGTTAGCGTTTACTTTCAATTTGTCGAGCTTGGCGATTGTGCCTTTTGTCATATCCAAATCTAGAACAGAATCAATACTTGCTGCGATTTCTTTGTTTTCATTCTTAACCGTTAGTGTCAGTGGTTCTACTTTTAATGTTTCGATTTGAAATCCGCCATCGAAGTCAACTAACGTCTTTAATTTCAATTCTATTTCGTTGATTCCAGAAAGTCCTCTTCCTAATTTATATCTCAACCCTCGTAAGCCTGCTTTCAAATCTACATTCAGCAAAGCCAATTTCTTTCCGGTAACCTTGATAAATAAATGGGCTCGTCCCATAACATCTGGAACAAACTTTTCAATTACAACTTTATCTAAATCCAAATTTACATCTACATTTTCTTGCGGAGAGACTTCTCCTTTAATCTTGAGAACGATTCCATTGTATTGTCCTTCTAGGTTGTGAATTTCCAATTTGGTAAGTATGGGCAAAAGGTTATTATGCGAAGATACTTCTTTGGTAAGTAAATTCAAATAAGCTACAACATCTAAGTCGATGATTGGCATATTGTGAATAGCACCGAACAATTCGACGATGATGTTCTTGCCTTGAATTCCACTATCTACTTTTAGATTGTCTAGTTTGCCATTTACGGTAAAAGGTTTTAAACTAAAAAAACCACTTAGATTCATAGGTGGAATGATGGGGACAGTGTCCGTTATCCGCTCTACTCTATCCAAATCAATCTTTGATTCAGTCACTTCAAAATGAACTTCTGGATTTTCTTTTAATGCATCTAGAACTTCCCCCTTGCCCTCTAGGAATTTTTCGCCTGCAAAAGAAATGATTAAATCTTTTAATTCTACCTTATCGGTGTCGGGTGTGTAATTTAGATCATAACCGATTTTAAAATTAAACGGTTGGATATTTCCCGTTTTCATTTTAATAGGAATATGCTCTGAGCCAATGTTTAAGCTAGAACTTAGCATGGGCACATCGCCTGAATTGTTATTATTTAGAAGAAGCGAAAGTTTTAAATCACTTTGCAGCGAAGCGATATTATCCTTCATCGAGATTTGAATATCATCAGTAGGATTGAGTTGGATATTTAATTCGTCTATGATTGAAATTGCTTTTGTCGAATAAGGTAGAGTAGAAAACCGCTTTGTATTCAACAGAAAGTAAAAACTAAAATTATCAAGGAACGCATAAAAGTATTTTTCCCCTTTCTCGGCTTCTATTTCGATTTTTAAATCATGAATAAAAAAATTCAAGTAAGCACTGACAGGAATTGGAAGAGATAGCTCATTTGCACTTTCTTTTTCTTCTTTTTTCTCTTCTTCCTTTTTCTCTTCACTGGGAGGAAATAAAGTCTCATAGTTCCACTTTCCATTTTTTTGCCATGCATGTATTTCTGGCTTGGTGAGAGAAATCTCTGTTAGCTTTAATCGACCTGTAAAGAGTAGCGGCAAATTGTAAGCAACCGCTAAACGCTCTAATTTTAAGACTGGCTTCTTGTCAAAGTCATCTCCCGATGCAATTAGAATATCATTTACGATAATTCCAAAGAAAAGAGAAAAACGTTTTACATCGAGAGATATTGAGCCGGTTGAGGCAGAGGCAAATCCTTTCTTAATTAAAAACTCGCCCGTATAAGAATTAAATACGAGCTTGTAGAGTATAATCAATATTATTAGAAAGCGAACTAGCTTTCTTTTAAAAAAAGATTTCAGGAAAAGCATTTACTTCTTCTTTTTAATTCTATCTATAGGGGCTACTATCAATTTGCTCATCTCGTCAATTCGCTTGATGTAACTTTCCGTTCCTTCTTTTTTAATTTTTGTGTATGCCTGGATTCTTGTGTGAATGTATTTTTCTGTTTGTGGATAGTATTTGATTAGAGTTTGCTTCTCTTCGTCTGAAAATGGACTCGACATAGGGGAGTTCAGCCTGTTAAATGCTGCTCGCAATTTGTTGTCTCTGCTTTGTTCGCATAACAGTAATTTGTCTAATTGTTTATGTAAACATAAAATCCCTTGAAAGCTTGCGATGATGTCTTTGATTGGTTTTTGGAAAATATCTTCTAGTCCTTCTTCTGAGGCTACTGTCTGGTATGTGCCTTCTGATGCGATAGCGATTTTTTTCAATTCTTCTGCTGTCTTATCATCAACACCAAAGCCGATTACAGAAAGTTTTATAGCAAGTGTTTTGCTATTTAGCATAACTAATTTCTTTGCTTCTTCGACAGGGTCTCCATTGCAACTCTCTCCACCGTCTGTAATTAAGATTAGATTGAACTTCCCTTTTTTATCTAAGATGGATTCTCTAAATTTTAAAAGAGAATAGGCAAGAGGCGTTCCAAGCTCAGGCTTCATATTGTTTATATGCTCTTTTAGACCTTTGCGATTTAATTTTTGAAATGGAGATTGTAATTCGGTGAAGGACTTACAGCCATTATCCTCTCCTCCTTGTTCTTCGCCTTCTGGTAATTTAGTTCCATAAGAATAAAATCCAAGTCCTGCGGCTGTATTTGGGAATTTTTCGATTAACTTAAGAGAAACTCTTTTGGCAACTTCCATGCGTGTATCATCGCCTAGTTTTTCACCCATACTACCACTTTGATCTAGTATCATGACTAAATACTCATCTCCATAGAATCCACTGCAACCGGCTGGATCACATTCATCTTTTTTGGGATCGAGTCCTGCGTATTTTTCTAGTGCATCGCTGATTCCATCTTTGTCATCATCGGTGAGAATCTCAAGAGACTCACTGAGAAGTGGGACAAATACCAATAAGCCGACAAGTAGAAGACTCAGTAGAACTTTTAAACGAGGGTTATTTAGTTGCATAGTTAATTCTCCATTTTTGATTTTCTAAGCATACAATTTCCAAACCATTCACATCTTAAACAAAAATCATCTTCTGTGTTATAAGTGGCAGGACTACAAATATTTGCATTAGGGATTTGATAGGGTTGCAGATACTCTTCTTTATCCGCTAAATTGTTTATTTTTTTAATACTTTCTCTAATTTTAACATTTTGTGCAATCTGATCTTTGAACGGTTCATTTTTAGATTCTATCGCCTTTGCAAATTCATCTTTGGTAAGAGTAATTTTAAATACAATTCTTTGTTCTGTTCTTTTAATAACGAAGAAATAAAAACCAAATCCTACAATGGCTCCACCTAAATGTCCTAGATTGCTAATGGGGGCGGAATAGAAAAATTCCAATAGAAATCCAATCACGAGGGAAACAAAGACTGCGTTCTTGGCGCGAATAGGGAGGATAATAAGGATTAACTCTTCTTCGGGAAATAAGAGTCCAAATACTGCAAGGAGACCAAAGACTGCACCGCTTGCGCCGACTGTTGGAATTTTCATTAGCATCTCAACGTTCTCAGGAACTATGATATACTTCATGACTAACGCATTTCCCATGATAAAAATTCCACCGCCTAATTGAGCTAGAAAGTAAAGAGATAGTAACTTCGATTTTCCGATGATTGGTTCAATGTATTTGCCAAGCATATAGAAACCATACATGTTCATAAGAATATGAAAAGGGATTATGTCGAAATAAGTAGAGTGTAAAAAACCATAAGTAAAAATCTGCCAATAGCTACCTGATAAGAATAAATTTGGGGTTAGTGCAAAAAGATAAGTCATCGTCAAATTCTCGCTCAACTGCATTAAAAACACAATGCAGTTCATCAGTAAGATCAAATTCAAAGGATGAAATATCGAATACCCAAATAGAGTGGGCGCTGTTGCCGTTTTCTTTTTTGCCATATTAAGGATTAGATTTTACAACTCTTTCATTTAGTCAAGTCATCCTATGTTTGTTTTTGGGGTTCAAGAATCTGAAACAAAAAGAGAATACTAAGCCGAGTAAGGTGATTTATTGACAATATAGGTTGCTGTCTGAGCAGTGATTATGATAATTCCATCCATGAAAAATGATTGAAACCTATTTATGAAAAGAAGAATTGATTTCTGATTTGAATAATGCGTCAAGTTAAATCTCCTACCAAAGCTTAAGCCTACTTTAGATGACTTAGTTCAACTTGGTTTTAGAATTTCTAAAGAAACTTACAATGACATTTTAATAATCGCTGGAGAGTAGCTAAGGAACGAGACTCTTCTTTGCAAGATGAAGACATCCTTTCCTTTTACATAATACCAATCTAAAAGCCACATAGAAGCGACATAGAAGCCGAATTTGGCTTCTATGTCGCTTCTATGTCAGAACTACATCTATTATACTCAATACGTCTCGCACAATTATTGCATACATTTTATACATAAGCGTTATTCCTGATTAAGGGTAAAATTTTAAGAAAGGAAGTTTAAAATATGAGCACATTGTATAAAAAAAATATGCAAACGATTGACTTGACCTGCACAAACAAAGGAAACTCCTCTTACCTTTTAAAGGTTACCGTTTCTCATAATGAGAAGGGGATTATTTATAAAGTGACCTCTGTTCTTTTTGCACATGGTTGGGACATTGAAGAAGCTGTTGCGGAGACGGTAGATGGTAGACTTGTGAAGGATGTGTTTATCATTCGAAATTTGCAAGGCGAAAAGATGACAGAACAGGCTTTGCATCAAATCAAAGCGGAGTTAAATTCCCTTTTTTATGAAGGGATGTCTGTCATTGATTATCTCGAAAAATCCGGCAAAGACGTTGACTCGTATAAGCAACCTTTCAATTCTACGGTTAATCTGTTTAATCCGCCGTCGATTGATTCGACTGTGTTAGATATTCGAACTCTCGACAGACCCGGACTTCTTTACGAAATATCCCAACTTCTCTATTTGATGAATGTGAATATTATTTCTTTCACAGCAAAGACGGGGAGCCGAGAGATCCGTGATAGTTTTTTACTATGCACACCCGAGCGAGATCGCCTAACGGATGAGGAATGCGATATACTCAAGCGAAAACTTTTGAGCGTGCTTAGCTGATGAGAGTGTCATTCCTCTGGATGTTTCCCTAACTCAAAAGAATTTATAAATTCATTGATTGTATTGATATGCTCTTCTTCGGGGGATAATCCATTTTCGCCGGGGTCATACAAATGCTCATCGAATACATGGAAGTCAAATATGCGAAGTTCAAATTCAGGAAGCATGATGATAATATTTTCGGAATGTAGGTCTAGAATTAATTTTTCCTTTTGAGCCAAATAGCGAGTAGCCTCTATGACTCGATGAAAGTTAAATGCAATTTTTTTCAGTTTAGAAACAGGAACATTTCCAAATTTATGTGTATCAAAGTTTAATTTCCACTTCGGCAGAAATTTATCTTCGAGTGGATTTTGTTTTACTTTTTCTGTAAGCTTTACAAATTCTTTAAGATGCTTTCCTGGAATGAGTATTTGATTATCGCAGGGGGTAATCGTAGTTTGCGGTATTCCGACCGGTGTTCTCCTACTTCTCAGTCCCATGAAAAATTTTGTTGGCAATACTAAATCAGGTAGCAGAGTCTTTACCTTCCAGTAATGAAGTCTTTCTAGTCCGAGTCGTTTGAATTTAAAATCTAGAAGTTCTTTAGAAGAATGTTTAAAGCATCTACTCTGTAGATAATTTTTTAGCTCCATCTCTTCTGGTTTTAAATACATTTCTAAGTTCTTAGAAACTTCTTTAAATAAAGAGCCGAATAGCGGATCAGAGCCTAATTTCGATTTGCCTACCTTTACTACTTGATTCCAGGGAAGCTTGTATACGAATTTATATCCACCTCGCCCTATGAAATCATCATTCGTAATCGGCATGAAATTTTCCATAAACACACCGTTGAATTTATATGATATTTGAAATACATGCGTGACTGGAAATATTTTTTCATATACCTTGCGGATAATACCTGATTTGCGCAAACTCAAATCAATTGGAAGTTCTTCTACTGGAATCGGAGTATCTGATTTAGAAGCATTAAAAGAAAGTTCTTTCTCTAGTCCCTTTTCGAGTATTTCAATAAAATTAGGGAGGTTATTGAAATTTTTGAAAGTAAGGAAGTTCTTTACTCTTTTTCTATAGGTATTGAATTTTGATTCTTCAGCCATGTTTTCTTATTGTCTCCAATATTCCTTCTCCGAATTTTTCTATCTTGGCGTCCCCAAGTCCTTTGATATGAATGAGGTCTTGTTTGGATTCCGGTTTCAGATTTGCAATTCGAGTGATGACAGCATTATGCAGAACCATAAATTTTTTCCACCTATATTTTCTCGCTTCTCTATCTCTGTAATTTTTTAACGCCTTCACGAGTGCCTGGCTTGGAGTTTGAATCTTACGAACTCTTGTGCCGGAAGCAATCTCGGATTCTATTTTTTCTTTCTTAGAGATTGGCGGATGAGTTGCCAAATAAAGTTTTGGGTATTTTTGCCCTGCTATTTTAATTTCTTTTGTAAAAGTTAAGTCTTCTAGTTTTGCTAGAATTGCCTCTTCTGGAATTTTGGATAGTTTTCCATGAAATGGGGACTTGTCTACTTTCATTCTTAGGATTGCTTTTGATTTTGATCCCCGCAAAATTCCGACTAAAATCTTTTTGCCAAATACTCCCGGATAATAAACCAATAGTTCTTTTATTGTCTTTAGTTCATCAGCGGTAAATTCGTATTTGCTCTTCTCTAATTTCTTTTGTTTTTTGTCTTCTAATTCTTCTAAGTAAGAATGCTTTGTATCCTTTGTCTTAGATCGGCAAATATCGCATATCCCGCAGGATTCAATTACTTCGCCGAAGTAGTCACATAGAAATTTTTGCCTACAAACGGTAGAGTAGGCGTAAGCCTTTATCGCGTCTAATAGTGTTTCTCCTCCCTTTCGGTTGGATTCTTTTCGAATGATAAAACTCTGAA
>Ga0209174_10000621_pt1 | contig 26076 bp, 22 predicted proteins | sample JI91814BDNA_FD_187505 | JGI IMG/M metagenome (GOLD analysis project Ga0209174, IMG submission 187505) | Wastewater effluent complex algal communities from Wisconsin, to seasonally profile nutrient transformation and Carbon sequestration -... | ecosystem: Engineered > WWTP > Effluent > Algae...
GATCGCTGGATCAAGGAGAGTTTACTGACCAGGGTGAAACAACTGACAGCACTGGCCAACGAGCTGGGTATTTCCATGGCAGCCATGAGTATTGCCTGGTGTATCCGGAATCCCAATGTAACCACGGCCATCCTGGGTGCTACTAAAAAAGAACAATTACTGGAGAACCTGAAGGCGCTGGATGCCTTGCCTAAACTGAATGAGGCCGTCATGCAACGAATAGAAGAAATAGTTCAGACCAAACCCGTTTTACCGGAGCATTAAAAAACCTCCCGTTGTGCCACGGGAGGTTGAAATCCATTCAAGCAGGGCCTAAACCAGTTTTCATACGGACGGTAGAGCTGCCTGAACTAGAAATTGGTTTTACATAGTTGGATCCAGAAACGGGTCATCCAAAATATTCAAATTATCTGCCATTGCCGAAATAGAGGCCTTCTGATGGGGCCGGATTTATACGATCTGCGTAATAATCCTGCCTGCTCATCGTAGAACAACGGAACAGATGTTCGGTTTGCGGGCCGAAATCTTATCTTCATCGCAAAATCAATACCATGAGTTTTGCCAATATTACGGCCCTGATTACAGGTGCGACAAGAGGAATCGGAAAAGCCATTGCCTTAAAACTTGCTAAAGAAGGAGCCAATATTGTAATCGCTGCAAAAAGTGTGGAAGAAAACCCGAAGCTGGGCGGTACTATTTTTTCTGCAGCAGCAGAGATTGAAGCCGCCGGTGGAAAAGCCCTGGCGATACAGTGTGATATCCGTTATGAAGATCAGATACAGCAGGTGGTTGATAAAGCAGTAGAAAAATTTGGGGGTATTGATATCCTGGTTAACAATGCATCAGCCATTTCGCTGACCACAACGGAGCAAACCGAAGCCAAACGATTTGACCTCATGCACAGTATCAATGTACGGGGCACTTTCCTGGTGACTAAAGCCTGTATTCCGCATTTGAAAAAATCTACCAATGCCCATATCCTTACGCTTTCTCCTCCTGTGAGCATGAACCCCAGGTGGTTTGAGAAACATGTGGCCTATACGCTGACCAAGTTCAATATGAGTATGATGACGATTGGATGGGCGGCTGAATTCAAAAAAGATGGTATTGCGGCCAATGCTTTATGGCCCCGGACCACGATTGATACAGCGGCGGTCCGTAATTTGTTAGGAGGAAGCATGCTGGCCAATATGAGCCGCACACCTGAGATACTTGCAGATGCCGCTTACTACATACTGCGGCAACCGGCTGCTGAATGCACGGGTAATTTATTTATTGATGAGCAGGTGCTGGCAAAGGAAGGGATTACTGATCTGGAACCCTATGCCGTAGTGCCGGGTGCTAAATTGTATACAGATTTATTTGTGGACTGATTCATAATCGCTGAGGCCTTCAGCAATCGTCCCATAATCCACCAGCAGTTCCTCTCCGGTGCTGATATCCCGAAGGGCTACAAACTCTTCGCCTTCATTCACTGAAGCAATATTGGGTGTGGAAGAATGATTGAGATAGAGGGCCAGGTCCATTAATTTGAACCCATAATCGGGAACAAAATAATGGGTCTCATCATAGAGGCAGTACGTTTCAATCAGGTTCCGGCTATGTGCCGGTAATTGTTCCACCTCTTCAAAAGATAGCCGCACCCATCCGCCTGTGCCTTTGGAGAAAATACTCCGGCAGCCTTTGGGAATATCGCGCATGGCAAATACACCAATCCCGTGAACAGGTGAGGGTTTCAGCATTACATAATTATCTGCCTGTAATTCCTGTAGTAATGCTGCTTTGTTCATACGCGTTCAGTTAATAAAGGGAAGAGGGAGTCTTATATCTGTCATCCTGAGCTTGTCGAAGGAGACAAGCTCAGGATGACAGGTGGTAAAAATGAAATATTGTTTATTCTTTCTCTGCTTCTTCTGTTTTTGGGCCGGCAGGTTGTTCAGGACGCATTTGCGGAAACAGGAGTACATCCTGTATGGATACCTGGTTGGTGAGCAGCATACAGAGTCTGTCGATTCCAATGCCGATACCTGATGTGGGCGGCATGCCGTATTCGAGTGCACGAAGGAAATCGTTATCAATAAACATGGCTTCGTCATCGCCTCTTTCCATCAGCTTCACCTGTTCTTCAAAACGTTCCCGCTGATCAATGGGGTCATTTAATTCGCTGTAGGCATTGGCGATTTCTTTGCCGTTAATCATCAGCTCGAATCTTTCTACAAGGCCTTGTTTGTCGCGGTGCTTTTTGGTCAGCGGACTCATTTCCACCGGATAGTCGATGATGAAAGTGGGCTGTACATAGGTCTTCTCACATTTTTCACCGAAGATCATATCAATCAGTTTGCCCTTGCCCATGGTATTGTCAACATGGAGATGAAGTTGTTTGCAAACAGAGCGGAGTTGTTCTTCATTCATCCGGCTCACATCAAAACCGGTATGTTCCTGAATGGCATCAAAAATACTGATGCGTTTAAAGGGAGCTTTGAATGAAATGGTTTTATCTCCTACGGGTACTTCGGTGCTACCACAAACATCCATAGCAGCTTTTTCCAGCAGTTGTTCGGTGGTTTCCATCATCCAGAAATAATCCTTGTAAGCGGTATAAAATTCCAGGATGGTGAATTCGGGGTTATGGGTACGATCCATTCCTTCGTTCCTGAAATTGCGGCTGAATTCATAGACCCAGTCGAACCCGCCGACGATCAGTCTTTTCAGGTACAATTCATTGGCGATTCGCAGGTAGAGCGGAATATCCAATGCATTATGATGGGTCATAAAGGGCCGGGCTGCGGCACCACCGGGGATACTTTGCAGTACCGGGGTATCTACTTCCAGGGCACCCTGGTTATTCAGGAATTCGCGGATGGAGTTGATCATTTTGGTACGGCGCGTAAATGTTTCTTTAACGGCCGGGTTGATGATCAGGTCGGCATAACGCTGACGGTATTTGAATTCCGGATCTGTAACGGCATCGAAGGTTTGTCCGTCGGCTTCTTTTACAATGGGCAGGGGGCGGAGCGATTTGCTCAGCAGGGTCAGTTCTTTTACATGAACTGAAGTTTCACCGGTTTTGGTAATGAATACATAGCCTCTGATGCCGATGATATCTCCGATATCCAGCAGTTTTTTCCAAACGATATCGTAGAGGGATTTGTCTTCACCGGGACAGATATCATCTCTTTTGAGATAAAGCTGTATCCGGCCATGGGCATCCTGTATTACGGCAAAATTGGCCTTGCCCATATCTCTTACACTCATGATCCTGCCTGCCAGACAAACATCGGCAAACTGGTCTTTATTTTCAGCATTGAATTGTTCCCGGATCGTATCGGAATAAGCGTTGACGGGATACAGCGCGGCAGGATAAGGCTCGACACCCATCATGATGAGTTCGGCGAGTTTTTCCCTGCGCAATGTTTCCTGTTCGGATAAATGTATTGTACTCATGAATATGGTTAATTCTTTGAAGCGGCAAAGGTACTGGTTAGGGGGGGAGCCTGCAAAGAAAAACCCTGTCGCCTTCCGGGACAGGGTTCTTGTATTTTAATAGCCGGAGCTGATTATTTTTTCTTCTTTTCTTTCTTCTCTTTAGGTGTATTGGGCAGGAAATAAGTGAGGCGGAATCCTACTGCGCCATTACGGAGGTGATCGTTACCAGCCTGCAGTTCTTCAGGGATCAGGTTACGGAGTCCGAATGTATAGTTCACGGAAAAGCTAAGTCCTTTTTTGAAGTGTACTCCGAGTAAACCATTCACACCATAATCGATACCGCGGTAATCGGAAGCTGCTACATTACCAAAGTTGATGCTGCGGAGTTCAGTGCGGTTGCCATCTTCTTTTTTCACTTTTTTAGAGGGCAGGTTGAAGCCGATCTGGGGGCCAAGGCCCATATAGAAACGGGTTTTTGATTCAGATCCCCAGTATTTAACCACATTCAGCAGCAGGTCGGCATAACGCAGTGCGTCAGCTTCCCGTACAGCTTCATTTTTCACAGTGTATTTTCCTTTCTGAACGTAATGAATACCGGGTTGGAAGTAAAGCCCTTTCTTGGTGATCGGTGTGTTAACTACTAATCCGAGTGTGAAACCGGCACGTGCATCACCGCGGTTATCGAGACCACCCAGTTCACCATATACATTGGCTACAGAAACGCCGCCGGAAATACCCACCTGGGCTTTTTGGGCAATGCCTTTCATTTGAAATAAACTCAGGGCAGCAATGAAAAGAATCAATACTTTTTTCATATCAGTTATTTTGGTTTGCCTACTCCTTTCGCTTTTCGGCAGTGGCGCCCTTTCGGGAATTACAGTTAGACTTTTTGAGCCAATTTGCCGGCTGTCCGGAAAATTTGGGTTAAGATAACAACTTTTTCAAAACCAGTGCAAAATTAGCGGAAGTGGGGTCAAGAACAAAGAAAAAAGCCCCTGCTTTCGGCAAAAAAAGGGGCGTTGTAAAAGGACTTTTTTGGGCAAAAAGCGCTTTTCTAACAGTAAAATGTATTGGTCCGGGGCCTATAAGCCAATTTGCAGGCCCAAAGAGGGTCTGTAAACGGACCAGCCAAAGCCGGTTCCCGGTGCCTGGAAACGGTTTAACCGAAAGGAAAGGGCAGCTGCCTTTTTTCTGTTTCCCCCTGAGAGGATGAAAAAGGGGATACTGCCCAGCACACAGATACCACCGGCAGTAAATAAGACCCCTGCGCTATTGGCCTGTCTTTGTTCGGCGGCACTATTAAAGCCCAAAAATGAATAATTGTTGGGGTAAACGATCAGGCTAGTCAGAATCAGGGTGGCACCCGTCCCACACAGGATCCAGGCGGTTTTTTTTTGATTTTTTGACCTGCGCAGGTAATCTTCTTTTGTCAGACCCTGGGCAAAGCTGCTGCTGAAGGAGGCAAGCATAAACAGAATGAGGAGCTGTTTTTTCATGAATTAATATTTGGTTAAGGTTTATGATACAGCGGAAAGGGAGATTGCTGTTCTTGCAAGAGACAGGGTTGATGTATTTAAAAATTGAACATCAATCCCGGTTGATATAGAAAGTCCCGTTGCTAACTGTTTTGAACTGGCTGGTGGCAGTATTGGTTGCGGTTATAAATTCAAAGGTTCCCTGAATATGTTTTTTGTCAATTCCCTGAATGGATATTTTACCGCTACCCTGCAGGAGACAGGGAGGTACCAGACAAAAGAAATAACCGGCACCATAACCATCAGTTCCTTCGTACATAGTTACATTTCGCTGGATGCCGGTAACAAAATCATAACTGCCGCTTGTAATATCACTGCCCTGTCCGTCTAAAAAGAAGTTAAATGAATACTGGGCATTTTTCCCTTCGAAAAAAATGGTCTTGTCTCCTGCAGCTCCTTTCGTGGCACGGAAACCGGTATTACATTCCACCGGACTTCCATTGACATTCATTTTTAAGTAGTTTGGCTGGTTCTTCTCTTTCGAACAGGAAAAGAAAAAAAAGAGCAGGCAGGTCAATGCCAGATTGTAAAGAACTTTCATAATTGAAGGTTTTTATAATGATGATAGACTAATTCTGTTTAAATCAGGAGCAGCCTTTTGCGGGATCTTTTTCCTTCTTTATGGTAGTCATGTAAGAATTGACAAACAAACTGTCTTTCATTCAATTTTACCTTCTGATATCAAACAGTCCGTCAGTAACTGTCATGGAAAGACCAGTCCCGCTATTTACTCCGGTCACAAAGTCAAAGCTCCCGCTGATATGGTCAGCATTTATTTCGATGATGGTTATTTGACCCGAGCCCTCTATGGTTGGAAACGGAACAAAAGTTCCCGCAATATAACTGGGATGAATGCCAGGCGATGTGGCGGTTCCCTGTGGCCATATTTGGGCTGCATAGGCCTTGTTAGGGGCAAATACATACTGACCGGGAGTGATATCAGTGGTATACGTAAATAGTTGAAAATCCAGTGCATTATCATCCCACCCGGCATGAAAAGTGATATTTGCATCAGGTCCGGAAGTAGTTTTATACGTAGCTCCAAAATTTTTATCGCAACCCACATGGGTACCATTCAGGGTAAACCGCATAAAGTTTTGAGTTGTGTTTTTACTTTCTTTTTTGCAGCCGGACGAAAAAGTGAATAGTACAACGAAGCTGAGTACTTGGATCAGCATTTTCATATGAAAGGTTTTTGATGATGATAGTTCTGTTCGAAATCAGGCTATTATAAAAATGAGTTTGTATCAGCAGGCAACAGCCTGGCTTTTTGTGGTTAGCAGGTTTGACTTTGTATTTTATACCCTGGAATGAGGAAAATAATGAACCTTAGCGGAAGGGAATGAGGTGCAGTCTTAAGGGCGGATCATTCTTTTTTATTCCGCAATAAACATATCATTTTCAACCATGGGTCGGCTGCGGTATATTTTATGGTTCCTGCTGATTTCCGGATCTGCATTTCTGAATCTGATCCGGGCACAGGCAGTTCAGGTTCCTGTCTTCAAGCAGGTGACCCACCCCTTTATGCCAACGATCACTTCTCAGTATTTCTTTTTTTCACAGGACGGACAAATGTGGTTCTCCACTTCGCAGGGGCTCACTTCCTTTGATGGGTCGGATATTGTGTATCACTCCCCCCTGCAGCTCACCACCCAATATGAATTAAGCAGAATCTGGGCCATGGTTGAAGACAGGGATCATAATTTTTATATTGGTACGAGTACCTGCTTATTGTATTTTGACAGAAAGGCAAAAAAAATTACCAATATAACTTACACCTTCAAAGACGACTATATTACCCGGGACTTTGGCATCGCAGCCATGTACCTGGATGAAAAAGGCATATTGTATGCCGGCGCAGGAAACCGGGGATTATTTATCTACTCCCCGGCTATTCAAAAACTGGAGCATTATAATCTGGATTCCTCGAAGACCGATAGCTGGACGGACCGGGCCTTCAATACCGTCTGCAGTTTTGCCAGCCATGCCACTGATCGGAATAAACTCTGGGTGGGGACCTATCATGGGATCTATCTTTTTGACAGAAAAGAAAAGACGTTCACCCAGAATTTTATAATTGCATCGGAAACAACACATAAATACAGCAAAATTTTAAGTACAGATAAACAGCGTCTCGATGTGCAGCATATGGAAATTCAGGGGGACAGCCTGATCTGGTTCAATTCATGGACAGGCGGTATGGTGAAGTATGTTGTACAAACTGGCAAGGCCTACCTGGTATTCGGCAGGGATGCCCTCTATAAAGCAAAAGATTTATATTATGGCTATGTGATGGCGGGTTTCCTTCGTTTATCCCCTGACAAATTGCTCATTGGTATTCACAGTGGTAAAACAGCCGTTTACGATACCCGCCTCAACCAGGCCACTTATTTTAACATCAGTGGTAATGACTATCTGCAGGAGCAAACAAGATACCTGTCATTTGATGGCAAAGGGAATATATGGATGCTCCAGAAAGGGCTTTTGTATATAGCTGTTCCCGAAAACAGACGCTTCAAATCTAAAACCATCCCTAACCATACCCAATTTTCTTTAGTGGCACCCAAACTCAGGGGAATGTTTTATGACAGCAGCAGTCAGCTGTATTACGGATGTTTTCATGGTTCAACCGGTGTTCATGTATTTGACCGGGATTTTGTACAGCAAAAAATAATTCCCACTTCACTTATCAATAATTTTTATAATTATGGAACCTCGATAGATCTCAGGCTGGCAAAAGATGGAAGTGGTCGTCTTTGGGCACTGGGATGGAAAATGCATGTATTGCAGGAGGGAGAAACCCGGTTTGAGCCGGTGGAAAAAAAACTCCCCAGCCTTGCCTGGCTGGGAACTGAGGACCGGTTCAATGATCTGACCGTAACAGCTGATGGCAATATCCTCTTTCAGGAATCAGGTGGATTGGTTTATCACCTGAACCATCAAACACTACGGGTAGATACGATCCGGATTCCGGAAATGAAAAAGGATTTGATGCATATTAAGGATGCATCTGCCTGGTATGATCGAAACAGAAACCTGTTATACCTTACACAGGGGGGAGGAATTGTCCAGTACGCAATCGGGAATAAAGAAAGCCGGGTTCTTTCCAGGGAGGCTTTATTTGGAAATCTCCCCCGTACAGAAGCGATCTGCACCCCCACACTGGATGCAGCCGGGCGTATTTGGCTGATGATACCCAAGTACGGGATACGTATTATTGACCCTGTGTCATTGCACTGTATTGACTCCGTTTTGTTTGGAACAAAGGGATTGTTCCGGGCGGATTTTACCGCGATGGTAGGCGGATCGGATCACTACATGCTCTTTCGCTCACAGAATGGAGTGGTGATTTATGATGCAAAGAAGCAACAGTCTTTTCTTTTGGACCGCTCCAACGGATTATCCAGTCCTGAGAATGTTTCTTTTTTCTATTGTAATGGTTATTTGTTCATTGGCCAGCAAGACCGGTTTGAGTATTTCAGGCTATCGAACCTGGACAATTATACGTCAACTGTCAATCCCTACCTGAGCAGTGTGAAAGCGGATACTGCGCAGGTATATGTAAGAACGGGCCTTGAAAATGACAGTACAATCAAATTGCCTTATTTTCAAAGCACACTCACTTTTTCCTTTTCTGCTGCTGAATTCTTATTTCCTGAGCGGATCGAGTATGCTTATAAATTAACACCCCTTGAAAGTGAATGGCACTATACCAATTACTTTAACCGGAAGATCATTTACTCAAAACTTCCTCCCGGCAAGTATATTTTTCATCTTCGATCGCAGGTGCAGGGCGGAGACTGGAGTACTAAAAGCAGTGAGTATATTATTACAATTTCGGCAGCCTGGTGGCAGACCATTTTTTTCCGGATCCTTTGCGCCCTTGCAGGAATCGGGTTGTTGATTTACGGAGTCAGGCGAAGGATCAATTATGTACGGAGAAAAGAAAAGGAACGGTCAAGTCATGAAAAAGAACTACTGGAGCTGGAATCAAAGGCCTTAAGAGCGCAGATGAATCCGCATTTTATTTTCAATAGTTTGAATTCCATCAAATCCCTGATCAATAAGAATGAGAATACAACTGCAGCCATCTATCTTACAACTTTTTCAAAACTGATCCGTACCCTGTTTCAGCATTCTGATAAAAGGGAGGTTAGTCTGTATGAAGAACTGGAAACATGCCGGCTGTATACGGAACTGGAAAAAATGCGTTTTGGAGATAAGGTGGATTTTCTTTTCGAAGTAGATCAGGAACTTGACCTGAAAGACATCAAAGTGCCGGCGCTGGTGATTCAACCGTTTATAGAAAATTCAATCTGGCACGGGCTGATCCCTAAAGAAACGGGCGGCCGGGTCTTTATATCTGTAAAGAACAAGGGGGCAACTATTGAGTGTGTGGTGGATGATGATGGGATTGGCCGTGGTTTATCTGAAAATTATAAAGCACAATTTGAATCCACACATCAGTCGAAAGGAATCGGACTGACCCAATCCCGCCTTGAGCTGGATAAAATTTTGAATGACCGGGAAGATGCAATAGAAATCATTGATAAAACTGGTCCAGATGGCAGGCCGGCCGGCACCACCGTGATCCTGACTTTTTCCATCCGTTAAGACCGTTGTTATTTAGAAAACAGGATCAGCAACAGACAAACAGAGAACCGGTGTTTAAAAAATTGCCGCCTGTGGCGGCAGTAATATTTTGTAAATTGTAGAAGCATGATGAGGGCCATGATCATAGATGATGAAATGAACTGTATTGAAACCCTGGCGTTCGATATTGAAAAATATTGCCCCACTGTTGAGATTGTCGCGACGGCAACTTCGCCTAAACAGGGTTTATTGGATATTAAGCGGATCAAACCTGATCTTGTTTTCCTGGATGTACAAATGCCATGGATGAACGGATTTGAAATGCTGGAATTACTGGATGAGATCAGTTTTGTAACCATTTTTACTACCGCCCATGACAGTTTTGCGGCCAGGGCTTTTCGGCTGAGCGCCGTTGATTATTTACTGAAACCGGTTGACAACAGGGAATTGCAGGAGGCCATTATTAAGGCGGAAGAGAAGATCCGCCTGAAAACCGGGACAGCCCAGATCAATAACCTGCTTCAAAATATCCGTAAGCCAGAGAACAGTCAGCGGATCGCATTCCCCGGAAGAGAGGGATTTGAGTTTATAGAAACAGAAAGAATTATCTATGCAAAAGCCGAGGGGTCCTATACCCATGTTTTTCTTACGGACAAACGAAAAATTGTTATTTCAAAGACACTCAGTGATATTGAAGAGATATTAGCCGGCCATTCCTTTCAACGAATACACCACAGCACCCTGGTGAATCTTCTGCATGTTACGCACTTGCTCAAAACGGATGGTGGTTATGTGGTTCTGGACACAGGGGAAAAATTACCTGTTTCAAAATCTAAAAAGGATTTCCTGATGGAGAGCCTGGGTCTGAAGAAGCTGTAGCCTGTTTCCGGGTACCGGGATTTTCACAAAAACGCATCGAAAAATACCTGCGCTACGCAACTCCGGCTGCAAAAACCGCATCATTAGCAGGAATTGGAGTAAGTTGCATCCAATACTTTATTTATCGAAAAAAAATATTCATGAGAAAACTAATATTGGGTCTGTCTTTTTTTAGCATGATTCTTACCGGTTGTGATGTGCTTTCCCAGCTTCCCGGTGCCAGCAATCAGGGAGTAACCGAAGCGGAAGCGGGTCAGGGGATTAAGGAAGCCCTGGGGCAGGGACTGGTAAAGGCCGTTTTACAACTCAATAAACAGGATGGCTTTTTTCAGGATGCATTCTATAAAATCCTGATGCCAAATGATGCCAAAAAAATTGAAAAGACACTCCGGGATGTGGGGATGGGTAAAATGGTAGATAAAGCGATTCTTCAGATCAATCGTGCGGCAGAAGATGCAGCAGGTTATGCCAAACCCATTTTTGTGGATGCCATCAAGAACATGAGTATTGCGGATGCCATCGGACTGGTAAAGAATGGGGATACCAGTGCTACCCATTTTTTCAGGGTAAAGACGACTGATAAATTAATTGCGGCGTTTTTGCCGGTGATCAAGTCATCGCTTGACAAGCTGGATGCCACCAAATTTTATGGAGATGTGGTGTCGACCTATAATAATTTCCCTACTACCTTCAAGAAGCTTAATCCGGATTTGCCAGGTCACGTAACCGATAAAGCTGTACAGGCCCTGTTTGACCTGGTTGGTAAAGAAGAAAAAAATATCCGGCAGAATATTGCGGCCCGAACCACGGATTTGTTGAAGAAGGTATTTGGGGCGAAGTGGTAGTGGATTGAATGCTGCCGAAACTTATTCTTCTGTATTAAGTACTATACTTTTCTCAGCTGCCTGATAAACCGGAGAAAGGGTTCTTTTTCCCCATTAATCCTGAATTTTTTCTTGGAGAAGAGCCCGAACAAACCGGCCAGGACAAGGACGGGACCGATTAGAACAAAACCGGGTTCAGCAAACAAATTATTACTGCCTTTCGTTACCAGAATGGTCAATGCTGTTAGTCCGGTGCCAGCGATTATTATCAGAAAATAGAAGCCCCATCCCAGCCGTTTCAGGGATTGAATTTGGTCATAGGGGATAATTTCAATATGACTCAAATTTTGATTTGCTCCCCTTTTTTTTGTCAGAGTACGAATACTGACAGAGTTACTATCATATGAAATGATATTGCCTCTGATGATCCTGTTATTAGTAAGTGTAATCCTGATTTTACTTACCAGCAAACTGGAATCTGCTGCACCGGAAGGAGGTGGAGCAGCTTTGCCGGAAAGGGAAATGGCGAGGCTCATCAGGAGGATGGCAGTTATTTTATGTATCATCATTTCGGATTAGCAGTTAGTTTTTTCGCTTATTGTTGATAATATCCCGAAGTATCTCAGCGCCTGGTTGTCTATCAGGCACCTTAGCAGGTTGAACAGGCGGACTGTTATAGGGAGTGTAGGAAGGCGGTTTTGTGGTTGTGTTGTTACGGGAGCTGTCGGTCAGCGAATGATCTTTTTTTCTTTTCTTTTTCTTCTGTTTAAACTGGATCGAATCAGGTGATCCGGAGTCGGTAGTCCTTACATTTAAAGTGATGCTGTCATTCGTCTGCTGTGCAGAAAGTGTTACCGTGAAAAAGACGGGGATGATACAAATGATCAATAGTGCAGTCCATGAAACAGACTTCAGCATAGGAATAGTTTAATGAAAACTATTGATTTTGCCACCATTACAATTTGCGTTTTGGTAACCTTCCGGGCAGATTTTGTGGCAGCCTGATTTGATTTGACTGATGTACAGTCAGATAGCGGGTTCAAAAGGAGTCTGTTTTGCTGTGTATCGAGTTAATTGCCAATTTAAATGAGCTGGCGGCTAAATCTCCCTAATGTATTATTATCCCTTGTTTGTACTTTAGAGAATGAGATTTTACAGTATCATCCTGGCCTTGCTGTTTTTGGGGCCGGTATCTGTAGTGGCACAGGAGGCGGGTGAGAAGGCAAATAATATTCCTCAGCTTGCTTTCCGTGAAGTGAATTACCCTTTTCTGCCATCTATTACATCTGACTATTTTTATTTTTCAAGTGACGGGCTCATGTGGTTCTCCTCAGCCGGGGGTCTCACTTCCTTTGATGGCACCAGCGTGCTGTATCATAATAACAAAACAGAAGCCAATGAACTGGAGTTGAATTCGATAAATACGATAACGGAAGATGAAAATAAGAATTTATATATCGGTACCAGGACAAGACTGATCTATTTTGACAGGGCCAGGAAAACCTTATCAGGGGTGAATTTGGGATTTAATAAATCTGGAAAGCCGGATATATATGGCATCACCAGTCTGTATTATGATCAGCAACGTAAGCTTGTATTTGTGGGCACAAATTCGCGGGGATTATTAGTATATGAAACAGCATCAACCCGATTCTCCCATTTCAATTTGAATACAGCCCAGCATGCTGACTGGGAAAACAGAACCGAGAATACCGTTCGTGCTATTGCCCCGCATTTTTCAGATGAGAACCTGCTTTGGCTGGGTACATTTCAGGGGATTCAGTTATTCAATAAGAATACGAAGAAGATTACCAGGAATTTTTTCGTCAATAACCCTGTCAGCTCAGTAGATGGTACGGTAAAGAAGGATTATGAGGTGATCCAAATGGAAGTGATGAATGATTCCATCATCTGGTTTAATAGCTGGTCGTCAGGATTGGGAAAATACAATGCCCGGTCTTCTGCTGTACAAATGTTCCTCAATAAAAAAGTGGCAGGCTTTGCAAATGCCGTTCCCAGACAAGTCAGTCCATCCTTTTGCAGGCTGGGTAATGGCTACTTTTTTATAGGTGCCCATAATAACCAGTCCGGCATTTTTGATCCCAATACCGGTATGCATTATCCTGTCAATATAAAGGAAATGATTGTGCCTGATGATAAAGTAACTTTTGTGTCGCCTGATCGCAAAGGGAATCTCTGGCTGATCCGCAACGGGGCCCTTGTTACAACTATGCCTGATTTTGCCAGATTGCAAACCACCGATATCAGCCGGCAGCTGACACCGGATTATAATAACAATGAATTAAGAGGGATTTGTTATGATTCAGTTACAAAACGGTATTACGGTGCAGTCAGGCATTCCTCCGGGGTATATGTTTTTGACAGCAGTTTTAAACTGCTGGAAATTATTCCAACACCATTGTATACGAACAGGTATACATTAAATGAAACCTGTACCGACAAAATTACGATTGATGGCAGCGGGAGAATTTGGGTTACCGGTCACGAAACGTACATTTTAATGCCGGGCCGGAAGAAATTCGATTATATCAGAAATGTGTTACCCTCTCTGGCCTGGCTGGAGAAAAAGGGAGAGTTTTACTTTATGCTCAGCAACCGGGAGGGTGATATTATGATGCAGGGGGATAATGCGAATCTATATGTCATTAACCACAAAAGTCTTGAAACGGATACTGCCGCTATCGTGAAATTTGACTATGAGGGAAATTATGTAAATACTAATTCGCCTTTGTTATATGATGCTGTAAGGTCCCTGGTTTACTATTCCAATAATTATGGGACCATACAATATGATTTAAAGAAAAAAAAGAGAAACATCATCAGCCCGGATGCATTTTTGGGACCTGACCGAAGTGGCAGGCCGCTTGTAAAATTTTCGCTGGATGATCTCGGTAGAATTTGGGTGCTTCGTGTGAATCAGGGAATCCGGATTATTGATCCACAGACTTTGAAATGTGTTGACTCATTTCCTATTGGATCCCGGGGATTGTTGCCGGAGAACTACACTTATATTTCCGGCGGCGGGAAAGACTATATGATACTGGAGGGAAATTCAGGTATTGTGGTTTACAACTATACTACCCGGCATTCTTTGATGTTTAATCATACCAATGGATTGAAACATGTCAGGCCCTATGCAATCATGTACTGCAAAAATCACCTGGTGCTTGGGCTGTCAAATGCCGTTCAGTATTACCGGATACCTGATTTTGTAAAAAATAATTTCACATTAAAACCCAGGGTAAATAATGTTCATGCGGATACAGTCATTGTTTACGAGCCAGGTTTAAATGATGAGGATAGGGAAATCAGGATAAAATATTCCAGGAATAGTATTCGATTTTCTTTTTCGGTACCTGAGTATGTTTTTCCTGAAAGGGTGGAATATGCTTATCAGTTGTTTGGTTATGATAATGAATGGCATTTTGCCACTTATTTCAGACGGGAAGTAGCTTATTCCCGCTTACCTCCTGGAAAATACGTTTTCAGTCTTAAGGCCAGGTTGCAGGGCGGGAACTGGGATATCAATCCCGTAAACTATACCCTGATTATTGAGCCGGCATTCTGGCAAACAATCGGGTTTAAAGTGCTGCTCATGTTGCTGGTCCTGGCCGGTTTATTCCTCGGGCTACAACTCCGTATCCGTGTAATCAGAAAACAGGAAAGGGAAAAAGCGGGATATGAAAAACAGTTTTTGGAACTGGAGGCAAAGGCGTTAAGGGCACAGATGAATCCGCATTTTATATTCAATTGTATGAATTCCATCAAATCGCTTATACAGGAAGATCAAAGGGAGAAAGCGGTTGTTTATCTGACAACTTTTTCAAAATTGATCAGATTCCTTTTTAACAATGCAGACAAGAAAGAAATTTCCCTCTATGATGAACTGGAAACCTGCCGCTTGTACCTGCAACTGGAAGCCATGCGATTTGGGGTTCAATTCCAATATGAGATAGAAATTGATGAAGGGATAGATTTAAAATCAGTATTTATCCCGGCTTTAATTATCCAGCCATTTATTGAAAACGCCATCTGGCACGGAATCATTCCTAAGGGAAGCGGAGGAAAACTTTCCCTCGTTATAAAAAGAAAGAATGATCAGGTTGAAATTATCATCGATGATGATGGTATTGGACGGCAGGTATCGTTGCAGAATAAATCCATATCCAATATCGCCCACCAGAGTAAAGGAGTGAATCTGACCCAGGCCCGGATTGAACTGGATAATCTTCTTCGACAGCAGGAAGCAGGTATTGAAGTGATCGATAAACATGATTCACTGGGATCGGCTGCCGGGACAAAAGTTATTATCACACTAAAAATTCCGGAATGAGTGCTCTTAGACAAGCCTTATTTTCATTTCAGCAATCCAGATACCTGACCTGGCAACTGGCCGGGTGGGGAAGTTTTGCCCTCCTGCATACATCAGTGGAAGCACTGAAGCAAACAAATAGTTCAACTCCCTTTTTTGTTTTTGCGCTGGCTGCTCTGCTGATTATTATTTGCGGTATCACCCTTACTCATCTGATGCGGGCAATCATCATTTACTGGGGGCTGATGAAACTACGTTTAGGTCAGCAGGCTTTTTTTCTTTTCGCATTAACGGCATTCTTTACAATCCTGTTCTGGATTTTGTTTACAGTGTTCTTTTATTGTCTGATTGGGGCAGAGAGTTTATTGCCCCGGGTTTTTTCAGCCATATTGCGGTTTGAGCTGGCCGGTATCAGGGGCATGGTTTCACAATGGCTCACTTTTTCCGTGCCCTTTGTAGTCTGGAACTTATCTTATACACTGATTCATTATGATCAACGCAACAAGAATGCGGAATGGCAAAAACTGGTCAGAGAAAAGGAAATGGTGGAGCTCGAGGCCCGTGCCCTCCGTGCCCAGATGAATCCACATTTTGTTTTCAATTGCATGAATTCCATCAAATCACTGATTCAGGACGGAGAACAGGAAAAGGCCGTGAACTATCTCACGACATTTTCCAAACTGATCCGAAACCTTTTCAGTCAGTCCGATAAAAATGAAATCACATTGTTTGATGAAATTGAAACCTGCCGTCACTACCTGCAACTGGAAGCCATGCGTTTTGATGCAAGCTTTTCCTATACCATTGAAATTGATGAGCATATTGATCTCAAATCGGTTTCTATTCCAGCCCTGATCATACAGCCATTTATTGAAAATGCCATCTGGCACGGATTGGTTCCCCGTGGTACCGGTGGCGAGTTACTGGTTAAAATTCAAATGGAGGTCAGGAATATCGAAATAGTCATTGATGATAATGGAATCGGCAGGGAAGCTTCCCGGCTGATGAAAAACAAGTCAACTTCAGTTCATCATAGCAAGGGTGTCAATCTAACCCAGTCAAGGTTATTGCTGGATAATATCCTGCAAAAAAGAAAAGCCAGTCTTCAGTATACAGATAAACGGGATAATGAAGGCAAAGCCACTGGTACTAAAGTGGTTATCAGCATTGTCGTAGAAGAATAAGGATGAATATGAATGACTTTGCGGGAAACAGAAATTGTTAAATCAAATTGGCCAACTGCCAAACTTCAATCATCAGAAGGGTCAAAACCCGTAATTTCAAAAACAGTTATGATCAGGGCTATAATTATTGATGATGAACCGCATTGTATCAGGGCATTGCTCAGGGACCTGCAATTGAATTGTCCCATCGTTGAAGTAGCAGATACCTGCAATTCGGCCAAAGATGGGTTACAGGCGATAAAGCTGCATCAACCCGACCTGGTTTTCCTGGATGTGGAAATGCCCTGGATGAATGGCTTTGAAATGCTGGACCTGCTGGGTGAAATCAATTTCTCCATCATATTTACCACCGCCCATGATGAGTTCGCCGCCAAAGCATTCCGGATCAGTGCCGTTGATTATCTGCTGAAGCCGATTGACGCCAATGATCTGAAAGCAGCGGTTAAGAAAGTGGAAAAAAAGATGGAGGAGGGTTCGGGTGTCAGACATATCACCAACCTGCTGGCCAATATAAAACAACCTTCAGGCAGTCAGAAAATAGCACTTCCACAAAGAGAGGGGTATGAATTTGTGGATGTAAGCTCGATTGTTTATTGCAGCGCGGAAGGAGCTTATACCAAAGTGCTGATTCTGGATAAAAAACCCATGCTGATTTCGCGTACACTGGGGGATGTGGAGGAACTGCTACCCCCGGAAATGTTTCAGCGAATTCATCATTCTTCGCTGGTAAATGTGGATTATATTTCACAGTTTCTGCGAACGGACGGAGGCTATGTGGTTTTAAAAACAGGCGAAAAACTGTCGGTGAGCAAGGCGAAAAGGGAAAACCTGATGGCCAGACTGGGTTTAAAATAAATAAAATGATCAAACTGAAATTTCACCCCGATAATGGCACGGCTTTCTATAAAGAGCTGAAGCAACGACTGGATGAATATTTTACAAACACCCAAACCAGCCGGGAAGGAAATGGAATCATGCGGTTTAAAATCTTTCTTTATTTCGGACTGGATATTCTTTTTTATGTTTTGATGATTAATAGCCGGACTCCGGGGGCATTCTATCTTTTTTACCTGCTGCTGGGTTTATCCATTCTGCTGACTGCCTTTAATATTTCGCATGATGCAGCACATGGGGTGGCGGTGAAAAGTAAGTTCTGGAATAAGCTCCTGTTTCAACTCAGTTTTCAGCTGCAGGGGAATAATGCCTATGTATGGGGTAAGAACCATAATGAATCCCACCATTTGTATACCAATGTTGAAGGCAGTGATATTGATGTGCTGAATAATCCCGCAGTACGGATGACCGATACCCAAGCACTGAAATGGTTCCATCGTTTCCAGCATATTTATACTCCTTTTTTGTACCTGCTCTATTCCCTGAACTGGTTTCTGTTCAGGGAAACATTGATGATTTTCAATTATTCCAGCCGCACGATTCAAATCAGGATTCCGCGGAATGAAGTAGCGAAACTGATCTTTTTTAAACTATTCTATATCGGCTATATGATTGTATTACCGGCCCTCCTGCTTCCTTTTGGCTGGGGAACGGTATTGCTGGCATTTTTGCTGAACCATTTCATGGTGTCGGTGATATTTGTAGGCGTGCTGGGTGTTTCTCATTTATCCGATTATGTTCATCATCCCAAACCAGATGATAATGGGAATCTTTCCATGAGCTGGCCCAAGTTGCAGATGCTTACCTCGGTGGATTATAATTCGGGATCTGTATTTTTTAACTGGACCCTTGGGGGCTTTAATGCCCATGCCCTCCATCATCTGTTACCCAATATCAGTCATGTCCATTATCTGAAAATACTACCCCTCTTCCGGGAAGTATGCAGGAAGCATGGTATTGTATATATGGAAATGCCCTATCACCGGGCCCTGGCGGCTCATTTTCGATTCCTGAAAAAAATGGGACAGTCGGCATCACCCCAACCCCTTGCATTTGAAGGACCGGCATATTAATATCAGCGATGACAGCCGGCTGATGAAGCTGGTGTACCAGGGAATTGAAAATGAATTGCAGATCAATCCCCGGGCAACGATTTTTTTACTCCTGCTGAAGTTCCTCGTATATCTTTTCCTGGTTGTTTTCTTTTACCTGTTGATCTATACTACAGATCAACCGGTAATATTTTTTGTAGCGTATACAGCTTATGGTTTGTCGGCCGTCCTGTTTGGATTTAATTATGCCCATGATTGCTCACATAACACGGTTTTTAAAAGCAAATCCCTGAACAGCGGCTTTTTCATTTTTATTTACAGCCTGGTGGGGGCGCATGCGGAAGCCTGGCGATACCGGCATATTCACTCACATCATTATGCCCCTAATGTAAAGGAATATGATACAGACCTGCAGATCACCTCATTGATCCGGGTGGAACCGGATAGTCACTGGCGCTGGTATCACCGTTTTCAACATTGGTATGCACCGCTGGCCTATATGACCTATTCTGTTTATTGGGTTTTTATCAAGGACTTTTTGATTTATGCAAAAGACTGCCGATGCCAACCAACGAAACCATTCTGGTATCATGTCTCTTTCTGGCTGCAGAAAATATTTTACCTGGGCTACCTTTTATTCCTGCCACTTTATTTCAGTGGCATGGATTGGTACCTGGTACTGGCTGCTTTTCTGCTAATGCATGCCGTGCAGTCTTTATTCCTGTTGTTTACTTTTTTCATGACCCACCATGTAGAAGCTACCGCTTATTTTAAAGCAGATGAGGAAGGTTATATTCCTTCTTCCTGGTTCATGAATCAGGTAAAAAGCTCCAATGACTTTTACCCCTTCAGTAAAACGGCTAATTTTATATTCGGCGGCTTTAATAACCATATTGCCCACCATCTTTTTCCGCATATACACCATGTGCATTACCCTAAACTGAACAGGATCCTGTACCGTGTTTTGCAGGAGAACCAGATCCGCCCCAACGAAACAGGCTTCTTTACTGGTATTATTTCACACCTGGCTCATCTGAGAAAGTTGAGTCATCAGCCTAGCGACAAATGAAGAAAACGAGTTTTCAGCTGCTGCTTCTATTCTGTTGCATCAACAGCAATCTGCTGCTGGCACAATCATCCGAACCCCGGCTACGAATCCTGGTCGTCAATTGTTTTGACCCGGCATCCACCAGCTTCCGGAAGAATAAAAAAGAGTTACTCTCTGAAGTAGCAGACAGCCTGCGATTTTATCTGCTTGAAATGATTGAAAAGTCAAATACCGGAATGGGAAGTATGGTAGATAATAAGTTTACTGATTTGAGCGGTAGTACAGACAGACTGGATAGTCTCAGGGTACAACAGCAGGCTGACTTTGTAATGGCCATTTTAAATGTGGAGGCTGAATTTGTAAAAACAGATGTAGAAGTAGAAAGGCAGGATGATGGCTCAAAAAAACGTACAGCCCGTTATGATCTTTGTACTACCATTAATTATTTACTGGCTGGAAAGAATTCGACCTATATTGAAAGGAAGGAGATGGTTTGCGAGTTTTTTACAGAAAGGACCGTCATGAGTGGCTTACTGGCTGCCGGCCCCGACCTGGTTGGAAAGCACAAATGGGTTTTCAGGGCTGCCAGGAAAAATGCAGCTGCCTATTTTGATTATATACGCAGCTCTCTGCAGTAAATCAATCCGGAAATAAACTCCAGAATAACAATACCACCCTTCTGCGGGGATCATCAACTTTATAGTCTGCTATTTTTGGATCCGGTAAGCCTTCTCCTTTTCCTTCGAACATGTAGAGTACGTTCTTGATATAGATCCCGTTCTGGGATTTCGTAGCCGCGAATTGTTTAAACAGCACCCATACTGCTTCGGCCCTGGCCCTGGATAATTCTTTATTGAGTTCCCTGGCGTCTGGTTCTTTATTCGTCATCGCTAATCGTTCTCTCAGCGAACGGTATAAGGTTGATCCTTCTCCAATCGTGGTGCCATCTGCATAGCCTTTAAATGTAATGACCAGGGAGAGGGGGAAATCAGGATACTTCGTTGTAAAACGGTCGATCTCTGCCGCAGCTGGCTCAAATAATTTGGTCATGTTTTTAACCATATCCGGACTCACATTATAACTTCCGGGCTGAAACAAGACATCCTGGTCCAGTTTAACTACCATGTTCCTGTTCAGCAAATCCTGCAGGAATGATATTTTCTGATTGATGCGCTGTTCAGCTGTCCTTGTTGAAGACAATACTTTTTTCAGCCGGTCCCAATCGGATTTATCTACTTCGGTACCGTTGATCAGGATGGTATTCTGATTGATCAGGGTATCGATTTCCTTATCGGTTTTGTCGATAAAATTTTTGATACGGGCATTCGCTGTACTGTCAATTCCGTTTTCATCATCTTTTTTCTGTCTGACTTCATCCAGCTTTTTCAGGTTCTGACTATGAACCGTCAGCTGACTGTCGAGGGTAGTGAGCTGCTTTTTACTGCTGATTACTTTTTGCTGGGGTACACAGGAAAATAATCCTGACAGGATGCATGCAATGAGTAGAAGGGGGAGGGCTGTTTTACGCATAGAACAGCGGTTTTATGGTGCTATCTAAAGATAGAAAATCAAACGCTGAAAAACAATATTTAATCTACTGCCAATAATACCTGCCAGGCTGCCTGTACATGGCCTTTATCCAGTAATTTTTTAGCATAGCGGTGCAGCTCTTTTTCCATATCTGCCGGGTTAATGCTGTAATACTGAATGATATGTTTCAGGTGGGTGTCCTCAAATGCCGGGTCAATAACAGGATATACGTTTACATTGCCCAATTGTCCCAGGTTATTCCCGGTTAAGATGGGGCTGTTCCGGATACCGGCCGGTAAAGCATCCACGCCAATACCCAACTGAGTATTGGGTTTTTCGACCCGAAAAAGATTGCGATCATCCACCCAACAGTACCAATCGCCCCCGAGCCTTGCCACCAGATTAATTCTTCGCTGATCCAGCTTTTTTTCTTCGTCGAAAAGGGAATCGTCAATGTGCATCGTTAATACTTCACAAATCACCAGGTTGCCGGCACCGCCTTCTGATCCCAGCGGTTTTACTTCCAGCACTTTGCATTCCATGTTCACCTTGCTTTCTTTTACCAGCGGTGGTCGTACGATGCTGGCAGGTACTTCGGTAAAACCTGCTTTGGTAAATTCATTGACTCCTTCCGGGTATTCGCAGCTGGAAAGCGAAACCTGCTGTACCATATCATAACTCACCATGCTGATTACTACCTCGGGTACTTCCAGTATGTTTTGCAGGGTATGCTTGGTGGTATTATCCCTGACCCTTCTGGAAGGAGAGAAAATTACAATCGGTGGATTAGAAGAAAAGAGATTGAAAAAACTGAAGGGGCTGAGATTCACCTCGCCATCCTTACTGATCGTGGAAGCAAAGCAAATAGGGCGTGGGGCTACGACGTGTTGGAGGTAGTATTGTTTTTGTTGGGGGGAGAGGTCCTGGAGGTTGAGTATCATAGTTTATTTTTAACCGCAGAGAACAGGAGTAAGCGGAGATTTCGCAGAGTTAGAACTGATATACAATTCGATGAAATCCTTCTTTAAGAAGAGGGACATTAAAATTAATCAAATATCCCAGTTTTTTCTGGTACAACTTAAGATAGGTTATAAGTTGAGCTTTGAAAATGGGCTCGATAGCAGTTACAGATTTTATCTCAAGAATGATTTCGTCTTCTACCAAAATATCTATAACATAAACTTTCCCCAAAGGCTTTTCTTTATAACTAAGCTCAACCGGAACCTGTGTTCTTATAAATAGACCTCTTAAGTTTAATTCCCTTACCAATGCAATTGTATAGGCAGATTCCAGTAATCCCGGCCCCAGAATTCTATGAACTGCTAAACAGGAATCTAGAATAACTCCCCCGATTTTATTTAAATCTATTTTTGATAACATGCTATCATATTCTTGCAAATGAATCAAATACCATACTTCAACAATTGCAAGTTATTAATAGCGTTATTTTGAAATTGATTATTGCCCCGTGTTTTTTCTCTTAAAAAACTGTTTTTTTCTGAAATACTTCAGGTTGTTTTCTGATTCTCTCTGTGTAAACTCTGCACTCTCCTGTTCTTTGCGATAAAAAAACTCACTTCTTCCTCCCCAAAATACTCCAAGTAGTTTCCTGATTCTCTCTGCGTAAACTCAGCGCTCTCCTGTTCTCAGCGGTGAAAAACCTCATTTCTTCCTCCCCAATATACTCCACCCGATAGCCATCGGGTCCATTTCCTCCGCCACAATGGTATTACTCAATTTCCCCAATTGCCCAATTTCCATATCCACCACATCTCCCGGCTGCAGCCATTGCTCCACATAATTCGGATCATTTAGTTTGCCCGTTCCATTCAGTTCCAGGAAACATCCCGTACCTACCGTGCCGCTGCCAATCACATCACCGGGATAGAGATCAACACCATAAGAAGCTCTTTCAATAATTTCTGCAAAGGTCCAGTCCATATCAGCCAGGTTGCCATCACTTACCTGTTTGCCATTGACAAAACATTTCATGGACAGATTCCAGCTTTTGCCGGTATGATTCTCTTTGCAGGGAACAACATATTCTTCCAGTTCATCCATTGTCACCAGCCAGGGGCCGATTACAGTTGAGAAATCCTTTCCTTTGGCCGGTCCCAGGTTCAAAAGCATTTCTTCCATCTGCAGGCGTCGGGCACTCAGGTCATTCATGATCATCAGCCCGCCGATGTATTCATCTGCTTCTTCTGCTTTGATATTTCTTCCATGTTTACTGATTACAATGGCAGCTTCCAGCTCAAAATCCAGTTTCTCAAAATGATCAGGCATACATCGAATTTCGCCGGGGCCCTGGATACTATGATGATTGGTAAAATAAAAAATCGGGTACTGGTCAAACTCAGGAATCATCTCCACTTTGCGGTTACGACGTGCTGCTGCCACATGTTGCCGGAAGGCATAGCCGTCTCTGCAACTGGTGGGAAAGGGTACCGGTGCCATGAGTTGCACTTCGCTCAGTAATACGCCCCGGTTGCTGGTACGGGTTCCTTCTTTTAATAAGATCTCACCAGCCTGGGCTACGGGAAAATAATCCTCCCAGTAATTCAAAAAAAGGTTCATGCTATTGGGCAGGTCGGGATGCAATACTTCCATATCGTAAATCGTATCCTGGATCAGCACACCCAGTTGTTCTCTTTCTTCTTTAACATACGTGACAAGCTTCATATAAATTCAATTGATTTTGTTCACAGATAAGGATGCTAAGTTAGCAGCTTGTTTGTAAATTGGTGGAATGAATAAAGGCCTACTCCTTCTTTTATTTCCATTGCTTTCTTTTTGGCCCAGGGAAGAACCCTCCGCCTGGATCCGGATCAACCAGCTGGGTTATACACCGGCTGCTGTAAAAGTGGCTGTTTGGTGCAGAAAAGAAGCAAAGCAGGTCATATCAAAGTTTACCCTGGTGGATGCAGTGACGCAAAAGCCGGTCTATACCGGAAATGCTGGTAAGGACTTCGGCGCCTATGGTCCATTTGCCCAAACTTTTCGGCTGGATTTTTCTACTTTCAAAAAACCCGGGCGATATTTTTTACAAACAACCGATGCCCGCTCCCCTGAATTTGAAATTGGAAACGATGTGTACAAAGGCGCTGCTGATTTCTGCCTGCGTTATATGCGGCAGCAAAGAACCGGTTTCAATCCCTATCTCAAAGACAGCTGTCATACCCACGACGGATATGCGTTATATGGCGAAAAAGCCGGGATCAAGGACAGTACCCATATTGATGTGGTGGGTGGCTGGCATGATGCTTCGGATTATTTACAATACAGTGCCACATCGGCCAATGCTACCTGGCATTTGCTGGCTGCCTACCGCGATTTTCCCAATGTGTTCAATGATGAAAAACAGTCCAACGGACTGGATGGTAAAAACGGAAGGGCCGATGTATTGGATGAAGCCAAGTGGGGACTGGACTGGTTATTGAAAATGCATCCACGTCCCGACTGGATGTTCAATCAGATCGGTGATGACCGCGATCATATCAATATGCGGATGCCCACACAGGATACACAGTATGGGAAAGGAATGGAAAGACCGGTCTATTTCGTGAGTGGTGAACCACAGCAACAGGGAAAATTCATGAATGCCACAACGGGAACTACCTCAACGGCAGCTAAATTCTCAAGTGCCTTTGCACTGGGGAGTATATTATTTGATCCTGTTGAATCAGCCTACTCAAATCTGCTCTCGGAAAAAGCAATGACAGCTTATGTATTTGCTTCACGCAAAACCGGGTTTACTCAAACGGCATCTGTCAAATCACCTTATATCTATGCCGAAGAAAACTGGGTGGATGACCTGGAATTGGCCAATGCGTCGATGTACCAATTAATGAAACTTCCGGGAAAGAAAGTAGATGAAAATAGTTATGGAAAAAAAGCATTTGAATCTTCCCGGCTGGAACCTGTCACAACCTGGCTGGGTAAAGATACAGCCCGTCATTATCAATGGTATCCCTTTATCAATCCTGGTCATTATGAAATCGCAAAGCAAATAAAAGGATGGGCGAGGGATACGGTTACCGGATTTTACAAGAAAGGGATCAGGCTCGTCTGGAACAAAGCCAAACAAAACGCTTTCTACCGCGGCATCCCCTTTATCTGGTGCAGTAATAATCTCACTACTTCATTCGCGATTCAATGTTATTGGTACCAGCAGCTCACTGCAGACAAAACCTATGAAGCCTTGATGCAAGCCAATATTGACTGGCTATTTGGTTGCAATCCCTGGGGAACATCCATGGTATATGGCTTACCCAACTTGGGGGATACACCGGTTGATCCGCATTCAGCCTTCACCCATATTAAAAAATACCCGATTGATGGCGGACTGGTAGATGGTCCGGTGTACACCAGTATTTATAAAGGACTGATCGGTATCAAATTGTTTGAACCCGATGAATATGCTGCATTTCAAAGTGACTTGGCTGTTTATCATGATGATTATGGCGACTATAGCACCAATGAACCTACAATGGATGGAACCGCATCCCTGATTTATTTATTAGCTGCGCAGGAGGCAGCACGCCCCTCTCCTTTGGTCCCGATAGCAATCGGGAGGGGTAAGGGGGAGAGGTCTAGCGGAGCCATCATCAGAGGCGATAGCTCGCAAAAGAAAATCGCTCTTGTCTTTACCGGTCATGAGTTTGCTGAGGGCGGGCAGCAAATTGAAGAATACCTGGACAATGCCAATATCAAGGCTTCCTTTTTCTTCACCGGTGATTTTTACCGGAACCCGGACTTTCATCCCATCATTCGTAAAC
>Ga0209174_10000626_pt1 | contig 26015 bp, 23 predicted proteins | sample JI91814BDNA_FD_187505 | JGI IMG/M metagenome (GOLD analysis project Ga0209174, IMG submission 187505) | Wastewater effluent complex algal communities from Wisconsin, to seasonally profile nutrient transformation and Carbon sequestration -... | ecosystem: Engineered > WWTP > Effluent > Algae...
ACGCTGGGCCAGGTTACCATGTCCTACTTCCCGACGGCTCTGACCACGCATCATTTTCACTTCACCGGTAGAGAATGGAGGGAAATTATAGTGAAGGAAGAACTTGGAATCAACCGATTTTGCGGCACTTTCCACCAATATTTCATCTAAAGGAGTTCCTAAGGTAACTGTGCTGATAGATTGAGTTTCACCCCTTGTGAACAGGGCGGCACCATGTGGAGAAGGCAGGGCATCCACTTCCATATCCAGTGGTCTTACTGTTTCCAGGTTACGGCCATCCAGCCTTACTCTTTCGTCCAGAATCATATCTCTAACCACATCATACTGCAGATCGCCGTAGTAAGTGGAAGCAAGTTTTTTAGTCAGATCAGGCAGGCTTTCACCTTCAGCCACATTGAATTCTTTTTTCAGGAATTCATCCAGCTCGGTTTTAATGGCATCAAAACGATCACTGCGATCGTGCTTGCTGAGTCCGCCTTTGGCCACTTCGTATACTTTTTGTTTGGCGAAGCCATATACTTTTTCTTTCAGGGCTTCATCAGTAGCTGGCTTTTTATAATCCCGCTTGGCTTTTACACCAGCCATATCTCTGAGTTCTTCCTGGGCTTTTACCTGAATACGGATGGCATCATGAGCAATTTGAAGCGCTTTAACCAGATCTGCTTCGGCACATTCTTTTGCCTCACCTTCCACCATCATCAGGTTTTTTTCGGTAGCGGCAATCAGAAAGTCCATATCTGATTTTTCCATTTCTGTACGGCTCGGATTCACGACAAACTCTCCATTTACACGGGATACACGTACTTCAGAAATAATTTCCTTAATAGGAATATCTGAAACGGCCAGGGCTGCAGAAGCTGCGAGACAGGCCAGTGAATCAGGCATGATTTCAGGATCGCTGGAAATCAGGGTCACCAGCACCTGTACATCACATAAATAATCTTCGGGGAATAATGGACGAAGTGCCCTGTCAATCAAACGACTGGTCAGTACTTCATAATCGTTCAGTTTGGCTTCTCTTTTAAAGAAAGATCCGGGAATACGACCGGCAGCGGCGAATTTTTCCTGGTAGTCTACAGATAACGGGAAAAAGCTCTGTCCTTCTCTTGGATCTTTATTGGCACAAACGGTAGCCAGGATCATGCATTTGCCCTGACTTACTGTTACCGCACCGTCGGCCTGGCGGGCCAAACGACCGGTTTCAATGGTTACCTCACGGCCACCACCGATATCAAATGTTTTACGTATGGGTTGTTGTAACATAGTTTTTAATTTTTAGGCGTCTGACAGATCATCTCCGCCATGACAAACAATCAGCAATTTTATTTGGAATCCGTTTACCGGTAGATCAGGAACACTATTAGAGAAAGCATTTGAAAATAAATTTTCTTCCGCATCAGCAGTTCGATTATCCTTTTTTATTTTAAAAGGCTGCTGTCCTAAAAACAGTTATTCCCAACATCAGTGTGACATTGGGAATAGCTTATATCTTGAGCTTCTGTATTTGAAGAAACCAAGGAGTAAAGACCTTTCCCAATATCCCTCAGGAACCGGGTTATTTCCTTAATCCAAGTTTCTCAATCAGCTGGCGGTAACCAGTGAGGTTGTGCTTCTGCAGGTAGTTCAGTAAACGCTTACGTTTACCAACCAGTTGCATCAGACCGCGGTGTGTTGAGAAATCTTTTTTATTTGATTGAAGGTGGCCGCTGATCTGGGCAATCCTTTCAGTGAGGAGGGCAATCTGACCTTCAATGGAACCGGTATTGGCAGCGGAACCGGCATAGGTGGTTAATACTTCTGCTTTTTTTTCTTTTGTAAGGGGCATCTTTTTACTTTTTAAATTTCATCCGATTTTTTGACATCTAATATTTAAGGCGGCAAAGGTAAGACAGATTTGCGGAACAGCAAAAGGTTTGCGGGCTATTTTTCCGCTCAATTTCCCGGCGTCAACGCTGGTTATCAATGCTTAACCTACATTTGCAGGCATGGAACTATCCCAGGACACCCGCAATATACTGGGTCTGCAACTGCCAACCGATCCAAGATGGGTCAACCTGGCCGGGATTTCCCTTCAGGAGATCCTCACCGATCATGCTTTTTGTGAACAGAAGGCCGCCACTACCTGTATCACCCTCGTACAACGCTACAGCGATAAAACAGAACTGGTCAAAGCCCTCTCCCCCATTGTAACCGAAGAATGGGGCCATTTCAGACTGGTACTGGCTGAACTTCATAAACGCGGACTTAGTCTGGGCCGGCAAAGAAAAGATGAATACGTGAATGCCTTGCTGGGTTTTCAGCAAAAAGGGGGGCATTGGGAGGGCCGGATGCTCGATCAGTTACTCACTATGGCCCTGATTGAAGCCCGCAGCTGCGAAAGGTTCAAAAGATTAAGCGAAGGCCTGCAGGATGATTATCTGCAACAATTCTACCGCCGCTTCATGGAAAGCGAGGCCGGTCATTATACCCTCTTTATTGAGCTTGCCGAAACTTACCTGGATAAAGAAAGAGTCCGCCACCGCTGGAAAGAATGGCTGGCTTTCGAGGCTACAGTGATGCAGCAGCTGGAGGTTCGGGGAGACAGGATACATTGAGTTGAGAGCTGAGAGTTGAGAGTTGAGAGTTGAGAGTTGAGAGTTGAGAGTTGAGAGTAATAAAATTGGGAGTTAAAATTAAGTAGGAAATTTCAAAATGTGAATGCACCAATATCCAATTCCTAATACCCAATACCTAATACCTAATCCCCTCCCCAATTCCCGCAATCGGTTGAACCATACAATCCCGCCTTCATTCCCTATTTTCATACCCTGATGCAACAGTATATTCCAGCAAAAGTGTTGAAAGCTTTTATTCCGGATTTACAGGAGGAAACAGATTCGGTTCAGATAAAAAGAATCGGCAATGGACTGATCAATCATTCCTATCAAATCAGTTACCGGCAATTACCTGATTTTTTCCTGCAAGAAATCAATACTACTGTTTTTGAAAACCCCGAGTGGTTGCAAGAAAATTATATGCAGATCTGGCAGTATGCCGAATCTGAATTTACCGGATTACGATTACCTGCACCACTGTTTTGCGGTGATCTCAGGACATTATACAAAGACTACCAGGGGCATTTTTGGCGGGCATTTGAATTCATAGAAAACTGTAAAACCATTTCAACAGCAGAAAAACCGGCGCAGGCTAAAGCAACAGCAAGAGCTTTCGCCCGGTTTACACTGGCACTGGAAGAAATGAATACTGATTTATTAAAAGAAGTAATCCCGGGTTTTCATGATCTGAGTCTCCGGTTCCGGCAATTTGAAGCATCACTACAAACAGAATTATATGAACGGATGGCAATAGCTATTGACCTGGTGAAGGAACTGAAAGAAAGAGAGCGCTATTGTCATTTTTTTGAGATCATCACTTCTTCGGATGAATTTCCTCAGCGGGTGATGCACCATGATGCAAAGATCAGCAATGTACTTTTTCATGAAAAAACCGGGAAAGTGATTTGCCCGGTCGATTATGATACCGTGATGCCGGGATATTATTTCTCTGACCTGGGAGACATGATCCGCTCCATGGCCAGTGCAGCCGAAGAGAATCAAACGGCTGAGCCGGTAATCCGCAAAGCATTTTATGAAGCGATCGTAACCGGTTATACAGATGTACTGGGCGGCATCCTCACCGCATCAGAAAGAAAATACATTCATGCTGCTGGTTTGCTGATGATTTATATGCAAAGCCTACGATTTCTCACCGATTACCTGAACGGGGATATTTATTATCAGGTTAGTCATGAAAGCGAAAACCTGGAAAGAACCCGGAATCAGCTCGCCCTGCTGAAAAACCTGGAACATTTCCTGCAACAGGAGTATCAGTTCGTGATCTGAAGCTCACAAACCCCTTCACTGACAGCAGCTGCAAAAATGCCGGGTGCATAACCAATTTGCTGCGTGTAATGATCCAGTAATTTTTCACTGAAGTCTTCAATTTTGTTTTCCTGTACCAGGGCAATGGCACAGCCCCCAAAGCCGGCACCAGTCATACGGGCACCGATACATCCCGGGTAGTCAGTACAAAAATCAACAATGGTATCCAGTTCTTTTCCGGATACTTCATAATCATATCGCAGGGAATGATGAGAGGCGTATAATAATTTTCCGAACAGTTCCATATCTCCGGTTTGCATGGCTATCACCGCATCCTTCACCCGCTGGTTTTCACTGATCACATGGGTGGCCCTTTTTTCGAGTACGGGATTGTTCACCATGTACCGATTGACTTCCCAATCCGCCAGACTGGCATCACATAAATGCTGAATAGAAAGTTCCTGCTTCAGCAGTTTTAATGCTGCCCCGCATTCGGTGAACCTTTCATTGTATTTAGATTCCGCCAGGCTGCGTTGTTTATTCGTGTTAATAATCAGTAAAGAATAGTTGGCTGTTTTAAAAGGAATATACTCATACCCCAGGTTATCGCAATTCAGCAGAATCGCATGATCCTTTTTTCCCATGGCCACGGCAAACTGATCCATGATACCACAATTGACCCCGATAAAATGATTCTCGGCATCTTTGGCAAGAAGGGCGATATCCTTCTTATCAATATCCAGTCCGAAAAGAGAAGAAAGCGCAAACCCCATCAGCACTTCGATTGAGGCAGAAGAAGAAAGCCCTGCACCAATGGGCAGATTCCCATAAAATAAAAGATCCAGACCGGAAAGGTCATGTCCATCCTGCAGGATCCGGTCCACTACTCCCAATGGGTAGTTAAACCATTCAGCACCCGTTTTGCTGTAAGAGGATTGCAGGTGCAGATCGGCTGTTTCCGGGAAGTTGAGACAATGAAAACGGAAACGTTTATCATTGTTTTTGGCAACTGCCAGGTAGGTACCCATGGATATTGCACAAGGCAGTACCTGTCCGCCATTATAATCTATATGCTCCCCGATCAGGTTGATCCGGCCCGGGCAAAAAAATAACTGCTCCGGATTTCGGGAAAATAAACGATTGAATTCTCTTTTTAATTCACTGGCATGTATCTGATGTGTTGTCATTTTTGGGGTCTTGATCATTACTATATAATCTGGCAAAAAAAACAGAGAGACCGATTTTTCGTCTGATATATTGAGCCAGTATGCATCCGGTAATTGCTCCTGCAGTAAGCAAGATAATCAGGATTTGCTGATCCCCGGCGAACAAACCCGTAATACCTAATATTAAAACCGGACAAAAAAAAACCTGGAACCAGTAGAGGATGGTAACCATCCACATCAGGTATGATTTGAAAAATAATGGATCTCTTCTTTCAGATTTAAAAAAGGATACTGCTGCTGTACCTGTTTTACCTTTTCCAGGCTTTGTAAAAGGAATTGCCGGTGGGCATTTGTTCCGGGTTGTAAAGGCCGGTGTTTTCGGGCATTGATGATCTGCCTGATTTCCTTCATCAGTAACCGGCTCTCTTCTGCAATACAGCTGTCCGTGAATTTTTCCAGTACATAGGAAGTAGCCGGATAGTTCGGGTGAACCAGGTCAATATCATAGAAACGGTAATCCCGGAGTACATCGATCACCAGTTCATAGGCTGGAAAATAATAAGTGTTTTCCATCGATGATACAATCTGGTGGACCGCTTCAATCAGCCGGGCCTTGCTACGGTTGTTCTCCACGACTCCATCCCGGATATGCCGGACCGGACTGATGGTAAAGATGATTTGTAATGCCGGATTCATTTGACGGATTTCCCCAATACAATTGTGTAGCATATCAACGATCGCACTTATTTCAAGCATCTCCTTTCTAAACCAGGAAGCCGGGGCCCGGTGGCAATTGGCAACCCTGCTATTTACTCCGGCAGTAGCCCGATCTGCCTCTTCGGTTAAGGCATAACTGAACGCCGAACCCAGGGTTATCACCAGCCAGTTGGCGGATTTTAAGCAATCATGGGCCTGTTCCTGCGATACATTGATTAGTTGCAAGGCGGCCTCCCTGCTGGTATGAGAATACCTGGAATGATGATCCCAGCTGTACCAGACTTCATTCAAAAGGAAAAGATCTTCTTCTTGATATATTTTTTTATCCTTATAGGCCAGCAGGCTTTTACAAACGGCATCAGGTCCAAACAGAATACCATTCGGATTTTGCAGAACATCAAACTTGAGCGCTGCAAGAGAATTGCCGATATGTTCTGTGAAACAGGAGCCTGTTAACAGGATTTTATCCCGGTATTGGATGGGATTGGGATGTTTTTTCAGGTCTATATTGAGGAGAAAATCCATAGAAAAATTTCAAGATACAGGAAACAAGAAACAAACAAGATACAAGAAACAAATAGCAAAGAAAAAATACAAGAAGCAAGAAACAAATGACAAAGAAAAATTTCAAGAAACAAATAACAAAGAAATTAAAATTTGAAAAATAAAACCAGTGCTAAAATTCAGCGTTTGAGATTTGATTTGTCAACAGCGTTCCGTTTAATAGTACAGCGGTTTTTATCTTCCCTTTTAATTTATTTTGCTTCTTGTGTCTTGTTTCTTGATATTTTCAGACAAATATTTCCCCCGCGATGGCTAAACTCATTTTCAAAGCTTCCTGATCAATTCCTGTACGGATACCCTTTTCACCGAAATAATCAATCATCCATTCGGTATTCATATTCCCGACCAGTTCATCATCGGCCATGGGGCAACCACCGATACCTTTGAGTGCGCCGTCAAACCTTTTGCAACCCGCTTTAACAGCAGCATCCAGTTTTTCCTGCCAGTTCTCCACCGTGGAATGCAGATGTACACCTATTTCCGTTCCGGGTAATGACTCAACCAGGTAACTGGTCATATCGTATACCTGCTCCGGAGTTGCCATACCTACCGTATCAGCCAGTGAAAGGATTCCGATATCCATTGCCACCAGTTGGTTGGCCCATTCAAATACAATTTCTTCATCCCATGGATCCCCATAAGGGTTGCCGAAACCCATGGACAAATAAACCACAAGTTGCTTACCCGTTTTAATGCAGAGATTTTGGATATCTTCTACCCTTCCCAGTGATTCTTCCATGCTGGAATGTGTATTGCGCTGCTGGAAGGTTTCAGAAACGGAAAAAGGAAACCCCAAATACTGAATGGCTTCAGACACAGAAGCTTCTTCTGCCCCCCGGAAATTAGCAACAATGGCCAGTAAGCGCGAAGTGCTGCTGCTGAGATCAAGTCCCCTGAGTACTTCAGCTGTATCGGCCATTTGCGGGATGGCTTTGGGAGAAACAAAACTTCCAAAATCAATTGTATGAAACCCCACTTTCAGGAGGGAATTGATATACCTGATTTTTTGTTCCGTGGGTATATGTTTTTTCCAGCCCTGCATGGCATCACGGGGACATTCAATCAATTTGATGGCAGGATGCGTTGTCATTTAGAATCTTTGCTTCATTGCTTCATATAGAATCATTCCCGTCGCCACACTTACATTCAAACTCTCAAATTCCCCTTTCATCGGAATTTTAATTTTCTCATCACAAATCTTCATCACAGCCGGATAGATTCCTTTTTCCTCACTGCCCATCACAATCGCAGACGGAATGGAGAAATCGGCATCGGCAATATTTCTTTCCGCTTTCATTTCAGCTGCAAAAACACGAATCCCATTCAGGTGCAATTCATCGATCGCTTTCATGAGGCTGTTCACCCGGCAAACGGCTATTTTTTCCAGCGCACCTGCAGAAGTGAGGATGGCATCTTCATTCAGTGCCCCCACTCCTTTATCCGGTATAATAATCGCATGCACTCCAGTGCACAAGGCAGTCCGGGCAATGCCTCCGATATTGCGGATATCTGTTATGCCATCCAGTATCAGGAATAAAGGCGGTTCCCCGCTTTCCGTGACAAATGAAATCACATCCTGCAAATCCTGGTAATGCACTTTGGCGATTTGTGCCACCACTCCCCCATGCCCGGTGATATTAAAACCATTCAGTTTGGCTACAGGAACATAATTGATGGGAACGGCGTTTTGTGCGGCCAGTTTTTTTACGGCAGCAATATCCTGTCCGAGCGCCCGGTTGTCCAGATAAATCCGGTCCAGTTGCATGCCTTCTTCCATGGCCTGAATAACAGCAGCCGGTCCGATAACCAGGGAGCTTTTCTTGGGTCTTTGGGGATGTCTGAAATTTTTCACGTCACAAATGTATAAACAAAAAACCCTGAAAGATGGTGAATCCTTCAGGGTCCTGATTTCCTTTTAAAAAGGAGATTGAAAATTGATTATTTCAAACCGAAAGCCTTTTTCACTTTCGATACATAGTCCAGTTTCTCCCAGGTAAAGAGTTCCACTTTTCTGGTGACCGATTTTCCATCAGGTGATGTAAAGGTCTTTTCTAGTACTTCAGGGATACGGCCCATATGACCATAAGCAGCAGTTTCACTGTAGATCGGGCTGCGGAGTTTCAGGCGCTGTTCGATAAAATAAGGGCGCATATCAAAAATGCCTTCTACAATTTTGGCAATCTGACCATCATTCAGGTCAACTTTAGCCGTGCCATATGTATTCACATTGATGCTGGTGGGTTTTGCCACACCAATGGCATAAGAAACCTGTACCAGTACCTCACTGCAGAGACCGGCCGCCACCAGGTTTTTGGCAATATGACGGGTAGCATAGGCTGCAGAACGGTCCACTTTGGAAGGGTCTTTACCACTGAAAGCTCCACCACCATGTGCACCTTTACCACCGTAAGTGTCAACAATGATTTTACGGCCGGTAAGACCGGTATCACCATGCGGTCCACCGATCACGAATTTACCGGTTGGGTTTACATGGTATTTGATATCATCATTGAAAAGACGGGCGTATTGTTTATATTTTTTCTTCACGCGGGGGATCAGGATATTGATCACATCGCTTTTGATCTTGGCCAGCATTTTGGATTCATTGTCAAAATCATCATGCTGGGTAGAAATAACGATGGCATCAATCCGCACCGGTTTATTATTATCATCATATTCCAGTGTTACCTGGCTTTTCGCATCCGGGCGCAGGTAAGGCATTTTGGAATTTTTCTCGCGACGAATGGCCGCCAGTTCAATCAGCAGGTTATGCGCCAGATCCAGTGCAAGGGGCATATAATGCTCAGTTTCGTTGGTGGCATAACCAAACATCATTCCCTGGTCACCGGCACCCTGATCTTCTTTCTTTTTCCTTTCCACACCCTGATTGATATCAGAGGATTGTTCATGGATAGCAGATAATACACCGCATGAACTGGCTTCGAACATATATTCACTCTTGGTATAACCGATTTTGCGGATCACTCCACGGGCAATTTCCTGTACATCCAGATAGGCCCTGGATTTTACTTCACCAGCCAGCACCACCTGTCCGGTAGTTACCAGGGTTTCACAGGCCACTTTGGATTGTGAATCAAAAGCCAGAAAATTGTCAATAAGGGCATCTGAAATCTGGTCAGCCACTTTATCAGGATGGCCTTCACTAACAGACTCGGATGTAAATAAATAAGGCATGGGTTATTTTTTAAGTTTATGCTTGCATACATGCGTTGCAGCGGTCGCAAAGATAAGGGCAGGGTGCCTATGAAAAAAGTCCCGCCGGGGGCAGGACTTTTAAACATATCTTAATAACTCATCAGAGTTTGGAATACACGATACGAAGCCTCATCCGCTGAGTAGGATGATTACCACCACCTAGTCTTACTCTGCCATTTGCAATGGAAGTACCTACATAGACGCCTGCCAGGTCATAATCTGTCCCCAGCAATTTGGCTTTACCATTGAAAGTGAGTGGAGAATAGAGCCTGAGGTCGTAAGAAGTCTGGGTACCTCTGACAATATGCTGCACATACCTGGTCACATTGAATTTCCAGATCTTGATCGTCCTGCCAAAAGGATCTTTTCCATCTTCAGGTACAACCCCAAATCCTGTCAGGTCCAGATTACTGGTACTCGGTGAAAGGTCAAGAGATGCAGGCAGGGTCCTGAATTTATTATTACCAGAAATAGAAGGATCAAATGCATCCAGGAATAAAGTTGAGGGAGGTGTCAGCAAATCATCAAGCGGGTCGTAAACCTGTTCCATGATCAGCTCGGCTCGGTGTACCACCCGATTACTGATGGCGGGCAAATCAGGTATTTTTATATTAGCATAAGTGCCCGGTGTTTTCTGAATATATACCAGCGGGGCTTCCAGTACCTGCCCAGCTGCAGCTGCTACCGGACTACCACTGTAATCTCGTTTTACATAATTGGCAGTCTGGCACTCATCATAGGATGTGAAATAAGTAACATTCAGGGAATCCAGCGAGCCTGATTTCTTGGGCATTTTATAATAAAAGGCCAGTTTGGTATTGGCATTTCCGCTGAAATTAAAGCCCATGATCGCATTACCGGAGCTGACAGACCGCACCGCAAACCCTTTGAAATAGGTTTTAAAAGCAGAGTCTGAACGATAGGCATTGGTAGTATCATAATTCAACATCCGTCGCGCAAAATTGGTATCCAGTTTAATACGCATCTGGCCTGCTGTGGTATCGCGGAAAACCTTTACAGAATCGTCTAATCTGCTGGGGAACACGAGCTGACCCCCCGGATTAAGCTGGGCGCCATAAGTAAGCGGTTGTTGCCGGATTAAATAGGCGGAATCTTTTTTAAATGCCTGTGTCAGTTCATACACATTGATCGTCTGGGGAATCGTTGAATCGCCATACCGGCCGGCATATCCCAGCACTAAAACCACAGAATCCAGTACCAGACTGTCTTTCCGGGGAAAAGGATAAGTGCCGTTGGTAAAAAATCCACTTAATTCCGGTTTCAGTTCAAAAAACAACTGGGCATCTGTTTTCCCAAAAAGCGGATCGCTGTTGATCAGTCCTAAAAATTGCTGGTCAGTTGAAATAACCCTTAATGAGTCGTTCAGAATGCCAAATGTATCATTGAAAGCCTGTACACGGAGACTGGAATCAAACGTATTGATATTGTCAATCGGGGGGATCAAACCACCACCCACATCCGTAAAATCATTGATTCTTCTGCAGGAACTAATCAGGGCTACTGCAGCTAAAAAGAACAGCGAAAATTGGAGTACCGGGTAACGTTGCTTCACAAAACTGGTTTAGAAATGGTAAGTGATTTTATTTGCCCGCAAGGTCGCTATAGAGTTGTAAATAGTCTGTTAAATCTCCTTCCGGATCAAATTGCAAAGTCTTCTTACCCCGCACTTTAGAGAATTCTTCCAGTAATTTTTTATCCACTTTCTCAGCCCCGAATGTAATGGCATCAGCATAGCTGGCACCACCCCGGAAAATAGCTGTATTGGTTCCTTCTTTATATAGCTCCAGGTCTTTTTCTTTAATTGAAGCGTGGATCAGGGCCTTTTTAATAAAGCCTGCACCCAGTTTCTCTTTAAACGTATTCTGGCCAACGGTGTATACAATCTTACTGTGGGCAAATACCGGTTCCTTTTTATAAACTGTTTTGAGATAAGCAGGAATCAGACCGGTCATCCAGCCACTACAATGGATAATATCAGGAGGCCAGCCGAATTTCTTCACGGTTTCAAGGGCTCCCTTGCAGTAAAAGATGGTTCGGAGGTCATTGTCCTCAAACCACTTTTCATTTTCGTCATGAAAAATGAACTTTCTTTTGAATAGCTCCTCATTATCGAGAAAATAAACCTGCAAACGGGCGCTGGGAAGAGAGGCCACTTTGATTTGCAGGGGAAGATCATCATTGTCCACCGAAACATTGATACCGGAGAGCCTGACCACTTCATGCAGCCTGTGACGACGTTCGTTGATCACCCCAAACCGGGGCATGATACAACGGACTTCAAAATTATTGTCGTTAGCTTTGATCGCCAGCTTATTCACAATTTCTGAAAACTCAGTCAACTCCAGGTAGGGTGACATTTCATTAGCGATGAATAAAATTCTTTTCTTTGCTGACATTGGTGTTCTTTGTTTTAATCCCTTTTATAAAAGGCAGCAAAGGTAACAATTTTAAGCTGAATTGAAGTGATTCTCATCAATTCTCCCGCAAACGGTTATAGAAATGATTTTATTTAAAAAAATAACTGACCTCCGTAACTGGCTTGAGAGTCAGCGAAAAAACGGAAAAAGTATAGGTTTTGTGCCTACTATGGGTGCCCTTCATCAGGGTCATTTATCCCTGATTGAAACTTCAAAGCAGAAGGCCGAAGTCACTGTCTGCAGCATTTTTGTAAACCCCACCCAGTTCAATGACCCGGCGGATTTCAGCAAATATCCGGTGACCATTGAAAAGGATATTGAACTGCTTGCTGCAGCCGGCAGCACTGCCCTTTTCCTGCCCGATGTGCCAGAAATCTACCCCAATGGCAGGCCCGAAAGCAAGAAATATGAACTGGGCTACCTGGAAACGGTCTTGGATGGGTCCAGCCGGCCCGGTCATTTTCAGGGCGTATGCACGGTGGTTGAGCGCCTGCTTGAAATTGTGGCGCCGGATCATTTGATGCTGGGGCAGAAAGATTATCAGCAATGTCTCGTGATAACCCGCTTACTGGAATTAATGGGAAATGCCGGTAACGGGATCCAAATCCACATCTGCCCTACCCTTCGGGAAGAAAACGGACTGGCCATGAGCAGCCGGAATATGCGATTGAATGAGGCAGACCGGGAAAAAGCAGCATTGATCCATCAAAGCTTATTACAGATCCGGGAGGAACTGCAACCTGGTGAGCTGACACCACTCAAACAAAAAATTTCCGGGCTCCTGTCCAGCGATGGTTTCCAGCCCGATTATGTTGAACTGGCCAATGCCAAAACCCTGGCCCTGGTGGAGGTTTGGGATGGGAAAGAAGAACTGGTAGCCCTGATTGCTGCCTTTCTATCAGGCGTGAGGCTAATCGATAATATGCTTGTTCACAAAGCAACAGAATGATTTAGTAATTTGTACCCCTATCGAAAACATGAATAAGCGACTCCGCACCATACTTCAGTATTTTATATTCTTAGGCCTGGGGATTTTATTTGCCTGGCTCTCCCTGAAAAACCTGGATCAGGAAAAACTGGCCAAGATCAAAACAGCATTTGCGAATGCCCGTCACTGGCTGATCATTCCGGTTTTTGTGATTCTCTTTCTGAGCCATTATGTAAGAGCCATGCGTTGGAGACTCCTCATAGGTTCCCTGGGCTACAGCAGTTCAAAAATGAATGCTTTTTTTGCCGTGATGATCGGATACCTCGTGAACCAGGGAGTACCCCGTTTAGGTGAGGTCATGAAATGCACGGTACTCAGCCGATATGAAAAGATTCCGGTAGATAAATTGATTGGTACTATCATCCTCGAAAGAATTATTGATGCGCTAACCTTGCTTCTGATTTTCGGGATCACCCTGGCCATACAGCCTGATCTTTATTCAAGGATCATGGACACTTTCTTCCATACCAAACAAAGCGGTAGCACCGGGTCAGCATCTTATTCCTGGATCATGCTGCTGGTGCTGGCACTGGGACTGATCGCGCTCCTGATCTGGATGTTTATCCGGAAAAAAACACCGGGGGATGTTTGGGCCATTATAAAAAATATCGGCTGGAGAATGGCGGAAGGCGTTGGAGCCATCAGGCACCTGAAAAAGAAATGGTCCTTTATCTTTTTAACGATTGCACTCTGGACCCTGTATTTTCTTGGCGGTTATATCGGTTTCATGGCCTTCCGGGAAACTGAAATCTACGGCATACGGGAAGCATTCACGATTCTCTCCGCAGGCAGTATCGGGATGGTGGCTTCTCCCGGAGGTATTGGAGCCTATGCCTTCATGATTGAAAAAACGATGATGCTGTACGGATTAAATGAAGCGATCGCCACTGCCTTTGGCTGGATTCTCTGGCTGGCTACTACAGCGGTGATCGTCTTTGGTGGTATTATTAGTTTTGTCGCCATTCCATTTTATAATAAAAAAAGAAATCTTGAAAAGAGCTGACCTGATTCCTTCCAGGATCCTGACCCTGGATCAAGCCGCCAGAAAAGCCGGAGCGCTTAGACTGAGCGGAAAAAAGATCGCATTTACCAATGGGGTATTTGATATCCTTCATCAGGGGCATATTTTCTCCCTGTCGGAAGCTGCCAAAACAGCCGATTTCCTTTTTGTCGGTCTCAATGCAGATGCGTCTGTAAAACGGCTCAAAGGAGAAAGTCGCCCGGTGAATTCACAGGAATCGAGGGCCATCCTGCTCGCATCCCTGCTCATGGTAGATGCCGTAGTGATTTTTGAAGAAGATACGCCATTGAATCTGATCACAGCCATCATGCCGGATGTACTTGTGAAAGGTGGTGATTATACAATTGACCAGGTAGCGGGTGCCAAAGAAGTGATCGGCAATGGCGGACAGGTCATCATCAATCCGATACTGGAAGGTTTCTCCAGCACCACCCTGATTGAAAAAATGAAGGGGCAACGTCCGGGCTGATAAAACTTAATATTTGTCTCTTTACCGGATTCTTATCTTTATTTAAACCTGAAAATTCATACTATGTCTCATCCTCATCCAAAGCGCAAGACCATCGCAAGGGATATCAGCTGGCTCGCTTTTAATGCCAGGGTTCTGCAGGAAGCTGCCGACCTGAGTGTTCCTTTGCGGGAGCGGATTCGTTTCCTCGGTATTTTTTCCAATAACATGGATGAGTTTTTCCGGGTCAGGGTGGCTACTCTTCGCCGGATGATTCAGTTTGGCAATAAAGCCAAAATGCACCTGGAGAATAACCCCCAGGAGATTATTGATGAAATCCAGATGAATGTACTGAACCAGCAGGGAGAGTTTAACAGGATCTGGGAAGAAGTATTGAAAGAACTGAATCAGCAAAAGATCTTCCTGAAAACCGAAAAAGAACTGAACAGCGAGCAGCGTGAATTTGTAAGAAATTATTTTGAAGAAGAAGTAAGTTCTGAAGTCATTCCCCTGATGATCGAAAGCATTCCGGAATTTCCGGCCCTTCGTGATAAATCGATTTACCTCGGTGTAGTAATGTGGAAAAAGGAAAGTGCGCTGAAAAGAAAATATGCCCTGATCGAAGTACCCAGCCGTACCCAGGGTCGTTTCAAAATACTTCCCTCTCCCCGACCCGATGAAACCCATATCATCCTGCTGGAAGATGTAATCCGCTTTAACCTGCCTGATATTTTTTCTTATTTCGGGTATGACCAATACCAGTCACATATTTTCAAAGTAACCCGTGATGCTGAAATTGATATCGATGAAGATATCTCTACCAGTATTATTCAGAAACTGGAAAAGGGGATCAAGAACCGCCGGAAAGGACAACCTGTTCGTTTTGTGTATGACCGGGAAATGGATCCGGGTCTGCTCGAATACCTGGTCAGGCGGCTCAACCTTACTAAACGGGATAACCTGATACCGGGCGGTCGTATCCATAATTTCCGTCACTTCATGGATTTTCCCGAACATGTGTTCAAAGAAAAAAGGAACCGCAAAAAGCCTTTTGATCATCCGCTCCTGACAGAACGCAGGGTATCGGATGTGATCATGGAAAGAGATATCCTCTTGCATTTCCCCTATCACTCCTTCATGCCCCTGATTGATCTGATCCGGGAAGCAGCATTTGATCCGGATGTGACTACCATCAAGATCACCTGTTACCGGCTGGCCCCCCAATCTAAAATCATCAATGCCCTGATCAATGCAGTCCGGAATGGCAAAGAAGTAGTGGTGGTGATTGAATTGCGGGCGAGATTTGAAGAAGAAGCCAATATTGAATGGAAGAACAGGCTGGAAGAAGAAGGCGCCAAAGTACTGGTGGGTATTCCAAATATGAAAGTACATGCCAAGATCTGTTCCATCAGGAAAAAAACAAAGGACAATAATTTCAACTGGTATGGGTTTGTCAGTACCGGCAACCTGAACGAACGGACTGCCAAAGTATATGCCGATCATTGCCTGCTGACTTCTAACCAGAAGATCATGGGTGACGTGAACAGGATTTTTAATTACCTGGAACAGCCTAAAACCAATGCCGCTTTAATGCGTGATTGCAAATTCATCATCCCCAGTCCGTCCATCGTTAAAAAAGAAATGCTTCGCCTGATTGATGAAGAAATCAAAGCGGCCCGGAAAAGAAAGCCAGCCGCCATAACGCTGAAGATGAATTCTCTTTCTGACGAAGACCTGATTCAGAAATTATATGAAGCCGCCAGGGCCGGTGTTCAGCTAAAGCTGATTATCCGAGGTATTTATTGTATGTACTCGGAACATAAAAAATTTGAAATCCCGGTACGTGCCATCAGTATAGTTGATGAGTACCTGGAGCATGCCCGTGTGTGGGTATTTCACAACCGGGGCAAAGAGAAAGTTTATATATCTTCGGCCGACTGGATGTTACGCAACCTGGAACACCGGGTAGAAGTAACCTGCCCTGTGTGGAATGATGAATTAAAAATGGAGCTCAAGGAAATCCTGAATATACAGCTCCAGGATAATGTGAAGGCAAGATGGCTCGATAACCAGTTGAACAATGAATACGTGACAACGACCCGAAAAAAAATACGTTCCCAGGTGGAGACCTACAATTATCTGTACAAAAAAACACAGGCACTGAGTGAGACTGGCAGCAATTGATATCGGTAGTAATGCGGCAAGATTACTGATTACGGATGTGATACCGGGATTGCAGGGCGAACCTGAATTCATCAAAGTAGTACTGGTAAGGGTACCGCTGCGTTTGGGATTTGATGTGTTTGACAAAGGAGAAATTTCTCCGGGCAAATCCGATAAGATCATCAAAACAATCAAGGCCTACAAATTACTGCTGGATGTATATGAAGTAAAACACCTGAAAGCCTGCGCCACTTCTGCCATGCGGGATGCGGTAAATGCCCCGGAGATTATTAAAAAAGTACAAACTGAAACGGGCATAGGCATTGAAGTAATTACTGGTGACCAGGAAGCTTCCCTGATTTATGAGAATCATATTGCGGAAAATTTATCCGTTGAGGAATCCTATCTCTATATTGATGTGGGCGGCGGCAGTACAGAACTGACTTTTTTCAGTGATGGGAAAATGGTCTTTAAAAAATCATTTAACATTGGAACCATCCGACTGCTCAAAAACCAGGTGACCGAAGCAGCCTGGGATGAGATGAAGGAGTTTATTCGAAATAAAACAAAGGGTTACCACCATGTTACAGCTATCGGATCCGGTGGAAATATCAACAAGATCTTTTCTATATCAAAAAGAAAAGAAGGCAAGGCCCTTACCCTTGAATTATTGCGGGATTATTATAAAGAATTCAGCAACCTCTCCCTCTCCCAACGAATCACCCTGCACAAACTCAGGGAAGACCGGGCCGATGTCATCGTTCCTGCCCTGCTGATCTATATTAATGTGATGCGCTGGGCAGATGCACAGGAAATCTTTGTTCCCAAGATTGGTCTCGCCGACGGTCTGATCCATAATTTATATGAGGAAGTGAAATTGAGAGAACTGGAAGTTTGAGTGGCTAGTGGCTAGTGGCTAGTGGCTAGTGGCTAGTGGCTAGTGGCTAGTGGCTAGTGGCTAGTGGGGAACGGGAGGTTCTAAGACGTTATTGTTTAAAGCACTCAAATCTTCTGAGGAAATCTCAATATCTTAATATCTTAATATTTATACCCATCGCCTTCGCTTAGACTACTGCGATTAAAGAAATTCCTAATAACTAATACCAAATACCATTCTCCATCATGTCAGACAATAAGGAAATTAAAAAAGTAACCACCAACACGCTCCTGAAAATGAAACAGGCCGGTGAGAAGATTGCCATGCTGACGGCTTATGATTTTTCATTTGCCCGAATCATTGATGGAGCCGGTATTGATGTGATCCTGGTGGGTGACTCTGCTTCCAATGTAATGGCCGGACATGAAACCACACTCCCTATCACACTGGAGCAAATGATCTACCATGCCCAGTCTGTCATCAGGGGTATCAATCGTTGCCTGGTGGTGGTTGACCTGCCATTTGGCCATTATCAGTCTAATCCGGACGTGGCACTTGCTTCTGCCATTCGTATCATGAAAGAAACCGGCGCTCATTCTGTAAAACTGGAAGGTGGAGAAGAAATATTGGAGTCAGTGAAGAAAATTGTTTCAGCCGGTATTCCGGTGATGGGTCACCTGGGACTGACCCCGCAATCTATTTATAAATTCGGTACCTATACCGTCAGAGCCAAGGAAGAAGCAGAAGCCAATAAATTAAGACAGGATGCCAAACTATTGGAGGAAGCTGGTTGCTTTGCCATTGTACTGGAAAAAATACCCGCTACCCTCGCCACTGAAGTAACCAATAGTTTACATATCCCCACTATTGGTATCGGTGCCGGTGGCGGTTGTAACGGACAGGTTTTGGTGATGCATGATATGCTCGGTATCAATACAGAATTTAATCCCCGGTTTTTAAGACGCTATCTTGACATACATGAAATGGCGACCAAGGCCGTACAGCAATATATCAATGATGTAAAAGCTTCGGATTTCCCCAACCAACAGGAACAATACTGAATTGTAAAGTGTTTGTCAGCTTACACCAGTAAACGGGTTTCCCTGTTTTCGCCCCCTTATTTTTGCGCCCGGAACAAATCGAATAGAGATCATCAAAAAAATGTTTATGGGTCGCCGAATTTTATTTGTCATTATTTCCTTTTTCTTTTTAATAACCGGAATCAAAGCACAGGATAGCATCCAGGAACTGAGCAATATCACCATAACTGCCAGTTTACTGCAACAACAACAAAAAGAAACCGGAAGAAATGTGATCAGTATCCGGGGGGATTATTTTAATGCCCTTGCCGTCCATTCATTGGATGAATTATTACGCTACCTGCCCGGAGTGGAAGTGCAGCAAAGAGGTCCACAGGGAGCACAAAGCAATATCATTTTACGTGGGGGCACTTTCCAACAGGTACTGGTGATTATTGATGGCATCCGTTTAAATGATCCCTTAACCGGTCATTTCAACAGCTATATACCTTTGAATCCTGCTGAAATTGAAAGAATAGAAATCCTGAAAGGATCTGCGGCGGCCATCTACGGATCAGAAGCCGTTGGTGGCGTGATCAATATTATCAGCCGCAGTTTTCATCAGCAGTCCTTCCAGCCCAAAAAAGAATTCCGGGGTAGATTGGCTGCCGGTGAATATGCGTTGCTGAATGGAGAAGCATATGGCCGGATTGCGACTGCCAAATCAGTTTTTACGGCAGGACTGCAGTCCAATAATGCCAACGGGCCCGCACTCCGCGGTACAGATGGCTTTTTTCATCTGCACAATGCCAATATATCTATGGCAACACAGCTCAACAAAAACTGGATCATCAGATTCCGGGCTGCTGCAGATATCCGCTCCTTTAATGCACAAAATTTCTTTACCACATTTACCAGTGATACAGCCAGGGAAAAAGTGAAGAGCTGGTGGAACCATTTAAGGATGGAAATTAAAACCCGCAAAGGACTACTTCAACTGGATGCCGGGTATAAACAACTTCGGGATCAATACTGGTTCAGGCCTGCAGCCACTCCGAATGATAACAAAACAAACTTGTTCAGCACACAGGCATTTTATCATACTACTCTTGGAAAAAAGTCAGATTATACAACAGGTATCCAACTGATGCGGAAAGCCATCCGATCCAATGACAGGGGCAATCATCGTTTGTGGCATGGAGCCCTTTATTCGATCTTTCATCAGCAAGCTTCCAAAAATTTTCATCTGCATGAAAGTATCCGCCTCGATTGGGATGAAAATTATGGGGTGATCCTGGCTCCACAGTTCAATATGGCCTGGTCTCCATCCAAATTCAGTTTCCGCCTATCCGCAGGACGCTCCTTCCGTGATGCAGACTTCACCGAACGCTATAATAATTATAATAAAGCACTGGTCACCAGCGGAAGTATTGGAAACCCGGCCTTGCAGGCTGAGCAGTCATGGAACCTGGAAGCAGGAATGGATTACTATAGTCGCCATGGCTGGCAATTAAGAACAACCATTTTCCGGCGCTGGCACCGCGACCTGATCGACTGGACACCTACTCCCTATGCTGAGATGCCCCGAAAAGAAAATCTGAGTCCTGCTGGCAGTTATTCACTGGCCCGGAACCTGGAACGGATCAATACATCCGGCCTTGAAATTGATTGGTTGATTAAAAAGAAACTCAGTGCACATAGCAGCATCACCGGAACGCTGGGTTATACATTTATCCGCTCTGCAAATGAGGATGCCGTTCCTTCCTTTTATATTTCATCACATGCAAGGCACCTGCTCAATTTTACCAGTCAGATTACTATCCATTCCTTTTCATTGGGGTTAAACGGGCTTTACAAAGAACGAAACAGCAGGGAGGCCACTGCAATAGGCGCCCGGATCAGTCCTTCCTACTTTATCATGGGCTTGAAGCTGAGCTATATATTGCCAGGCAACCATTGTCGTTTTTATCTCCAGGGGGATAATATTTTTAATACAAGCTACAGTGATCTACTTGGTGCATCCATGCCCGGACGATGGTTATCCGGTGGAATTGAGATAACTTTGTAATCCTTAAAAATTGCTTGCAGCATGGATTTTTTACATACCCTTCGTATTCAGCAGGAAAACAGTGGCATTAGTACCGGCCAGGAATGGCTTTCCGGAAAAGGATCACTGATTGAGTCTTATTCCCCCGTAGATGGAAAAAAAATTGCGGCTGTAACAGCAGCCGACCGGAACAGCTATGATGCCGTGATCAACAAAGCAACTGCTGCCTTCCAACAGTGGAGACTGGTACCTGCACCCAAACGTGGAGAAGTAGTCAGACAGATCGGAGAAGCGTTGCGGCAATACAAGGCCCCTCTGGGAAAACTCGTTTCCTTTGAAATGGGAAAAAGTCTGCAGGAAGGTCTGGGAGAAGTGCAGGAAATGATTGATATATGTGATTTTGCTGTTGGGCTTTCGAGGCAATTACATGGTTTAACCATGCACAGTGAACGCCCCGGGCACCGGATGTATGAACAATACCACCCGCTGGGAATCGTTGGCGTGATTTCAGCTTTCAATTTTCCGGTAGCCGTATGGAGCTGGAACAGTATGCTGGCCTGGGTTTGCGGGGATGTTTGTGTTTGGAAACCTTCTGAAAAAGTGCCTCTTTGTTCTATCGCCTGTCAGCATATCGTCAATGAAGTATTTGCCCGGAACCAGGTACCCGAAGGGGTTTCCTGTATAATCAATGGCGGACGTGAAGTAGGTGAATGGATGGCTGCAGATAACAGGGTACCCCTGGTTTCAGCAACCGGCTCTACCCGGATGGGTAAAGCAGTAGGCGCTGCTGTGGGTGCAAGATTAGGCAGGGCGTTACTGGAACTGGGAGGAAATAATGCCATCATCATTTCTAAAGAAGCAGATCTTGATATTGCCATCCTTGGGGCATTGTTTGGAGCGGTAGGTACAGCCGGACAAAGATGCACTACCACAAGACGACTCATCATTCATGAAGATATTTATGATAAAGTAAAGGCTAAACTGACATCCGCCTATCAGCAATTGCGCATTGGCAACCCGCTGGATGCAGCCAATCATGTGGGCCCGCTGATTGATCAGGATGCCGTAAAAATGTACCTCGATGCCATTGAAAAATGCAAAGCAGCCGGTGGTCATTTTGTAGTAGAGGGAAAAGTACTGGAAGGAAAAGGCTATGAAAGCGGTTGTTATGTACAACCTTGTATTGCCGAGGCTAAACCTGATGATGCCATTGTACAGCACGAAACATTTGCACCCATTCTTTATCTGCTGCGATATAAAACGCTGGATGAGGCTATTGCAATCCAGAACGGGGTACCACAGGGGCTCTCCTCCTCCATCATGACCCTGAATATGCGGGAGGCAGAACAATTCCTTTCACAGGCTGGCAGTGATTGCGGAATCGCCAATGTCAATATTGGTACCTCCGGGGCTGAAATCGGTGGCGCATTTGGGGGAGAAAAGGAAACCGGCGGCGGAAGGGAAAGTGGCAGTGATGCCTGGAAAGTGTATATGCGCCGTCAAACCAATACCATCAATTACAGCAGTTCCCTGCCACTGGCTCAGGGTATCCGATTTGATGTATAAACGGTTTGTTTGAAGATGGGTTTGTGATTTAACCATTCTTTAAAACAACCACGAAGCATTACCATTCGTCAAAAAAAACATAAAACCGCTCACATTTCTGCCGTTTTGTATGCAATAATGTATGAATGGTAATCACTATTTTTACAACTTCACCAATTTTACAGCCATAAAATTATGCGTATGACTTTCTTCGAAAAACGTACCTTATTGATTGCAGCCTTATCCGCCATTTCCCTGATTGGTTATTCCCAGAAAGATGATGTGCCCAAAGGCTGGCATATGCTTGACAAAACAAAAGACGGATACCAGGGTATCAGCATTGGTCAGGCTTACGACTTTGTAAAGACCAAAAAACTGAAGAGTAACACGGTGATCGTAGCGGTGATTGATTCAGGAGTGGATACCCTTCACGAAGACCTGAAAACCATCCTTTGGAAAAATGCAAAAGAAATCCCGGGGAATGGTATCGATGATGATAAAAACGGCTATGTAGATGATATCTATGGCTGGAATTTCCTGGGGGGCCGTGATGGCCGGAATGTGGAGCAGGACTCCTATGAAGCTGCCAGGGTTTATCACAAATTCAAAGAAAAATGGGAGGCGAAAAGCAATGTGAACATCTCATCCCTTTCTCCTGATGAAGCCTTTGAATACCAGTCATGGGTAAGGGCCAAACAGGAAATTGTTGGTGAAGTAAACCCGGAAGAGGTTCGCCAGCTGCGCCGTATGTCCAAAACCATGAAGGCAGGCGACTCGATCATTCGTAATGATATCAAGAAAGAAGAGTATTCCTGTAAGGATCTCGGTTCTTATACATCAGCGGTGATGTCTGCCCAGCAAACAAGGGATATCCTGATTCGTATCTGTAAGGCTAACGATAATGAAGAAATTACCAATCAGCAAATCCTCGATCAGCTGGAAGGCGATCTGAATAAAATGGAAGCCTCCGAAATCGCTCCTAAAAAATACAGGGATGATATTGTAAAAGACAATTACGAGGATTTCAATGATAAATTTTACGGGAACAACAATGTAATGGTGAGTAATAAATCAGCCCTCCATGGCACCCACGTGTCCGGAATCATCGGAGCGATCAGGGGAAATGGTAAAGGAATGGACGGGGTGGCTGATAATGTACGCATCATGACACTTCGTGCAGTGCCTGATGGTGATGAGCATGATAAGGATATTGCGTTGGCCATTCGTTATGCTGTTGACAATGGAGCAAGGGTCATCAATATGAGTTTTGGAAAGAGTTTCTCTCCCGAAAAAAAATGGGTGGATGATGCCGTAAAATATGCAGAAAGCAAAGGTGTTTTGCTGGTACATGCCGCAGGAAACGATGCCAAGAACCTGGATACTACATTTAACTTTCCCAGTCCCCAGCTAATTGATGGTACCCGGCCAACAAACTGGATTACGGTTGGTGCCAGCGGTGACCCCAAAGCAGGTGGTTTAACTGCCGGTTTCTCTAACTATGGTAAAAAAGAAGTGGACGTTTTTGCACCCGGTGTAAAAATCTATTCTACCGTTCCGGGTGGTAATACCTACCAGAACCTCCAGGGAACCAGTATGGCTTCACCGGTAGTGGCAGGATTGGCCGCTTTTATTATGTCCTACTATCCCACCCTGAGTGCAACACAGGTAAAAAACATTATTGAAAAATCATCCAAAGACCCTGGTACAGAAGTCAAGAACCCTGGTAATGATGAGATGGTGAAACTGTCTGAACTCAGCCGTTCCGGAGGTATTATCAACGCTTATGAAGCCATGAAATTGGCTGCAGTAACCAAAGGAGAATTAAAACCAGCTGTTGTAAAACCAGCTACTACTGTTAAACCAGGCCGAAAAGGTTAATCAGCAACTGATAAAATATCATCAAAACCCTGCCTTGCGGGGTTTTTTATTTCTTGATATTTCTTATAAATCTTGCCTATTTTGCATTGAACTTCAGACCCAAATATTATGCGATATACAGCTATTTTTTCTGGCCTTACTGCCCTTTGTGTTTTCACATCCTGTGGTAGTTCATCTGAAAAAGATGATAAAGTAGTGATGGATACTACCATTCATTCACCTGCTGGTACAACCACTATCAACACGGTTACTACAGATACCACCAAACCCGTAACCCTTAACCCCGCTACTCCGGTAGTTACCAGCCCTGCTCCGGGAGCTGGTGCCCTGAATCCGGCGCATGGTCAACCCGGGCATCGTTGTGATATCGCCGTAGGTGCACCGCTGAACAGCCCTCCCAGCGCCACAGCTCCTGCTTCCACTCCCATTCAGCTTAATACTAACAATAATCCATCCAGTCCGGTAGTATCACCGATAACTGTTACTAAAAGTACTACGCCAGTGGCTAATACTGCCACCGGAATGAATCCTGCACACGGCCAACCCGGTCACCGTTGTGATATCGCAGTTGGAGCCCCTTTAAACAGCCCTCCATCAAATACAAGTGCACCGGCCAGTCAGCCCGTTTCATTGCAACCTTCTATTCCAGGGGCTACTCCGGTTGTAACGCCGGCTAAAACAGCTGTGACACCAGTAGCCACACAAACAGTTACAGCACCCGGAATGAATCCAGCGCATGGACAACCCGGTCACCGCTGTGATATAGCGGTAGGCGCCCCCCTGAACAGTAAACCGGCCGCTGAACCGGTAAAACCAAAAACGAATTAATATGCCCCGTCCGGATCTGAACAATACTCCCCCATTTTTTCACAACTATATCAATCAGGCACCCGGCAACGATGTAAAAAAAATAATCAGCGAACAAACGACTGCGCTGTTTCGCTTTTTTGCCCGTATTCCTGAAGCAAAAAGAAGCTACCGCTATGCCCGTGGCAAATGGACGATTCAGGAAATGCTGCAGCATATGATCGATACAGAAAGAGTATTCGCCTATCGGGCATTATGCTTTGCCAGACAGGATAAAACCTCACTTCCCTCCTTTGATGAAAACAGCTATGCCGATCATTCCGGAGCCAATCGCCGGGATTGGTATGACCTCATTGAAGAATTCAAAGCTGTGCGCCGGTCAACAGAAATACTTTTCCGCTCTTTCAATAAGAAGCAATTAGAAACGGTGGGTATTGCCAACCAGCATCCGGTATCGGTTATGGCCATGGGTTTTGTCATTGCCGGACACGTCAACCATCATCTCAGGATTTTAAAGGAGCGATACCTGTAAGAGGAAATGCAAACTAGTCCTTCAGGCTGTAAAGGATCTTTCTGAAATCTTCTTTGAATTTGGCTTTATTTTCCAACGTACAATAAGAGAGTACTTTGTAGTATGCTTTGTCGGTTTCTACCATTCCCACCAGGTAATAAATTTCAGCTTTGGCATCCTTATCATAATAGCTCAGATCAGCTTCCAGAAATTTTATGGCTCCTGATTGTTTTACCTGAGGTTTGGATTGATTCACTTTCTCCTCTCCTTCAATAAAATCTTTGATAAAATCTTCATAGAATTCTGTCACACCGGAGAAGCTGACTTCTGCCAGCCGGAGACTTTCTTTATCATCAATGATTACAAATCCAAAAACATCTTTTACGGTGTTTTTATATTCCAGTGCGGCACTCGTGTTCAACCCGATGGTGCGGGTCATGTATGCTGGCATACTGATCGTGAACGGATGACCAACGGTAATGGTTTTCATGGCCGTTTGTGCCGGGAGTATATGGCTACTGAATAGCAAAGCAAGAGAGAGGATGAATGTTTTCATGGGCTTTTTTTGCAAAATAAGGTAATGCAGGCCTGCCCTGCAAATAAAAGCCCCGCATTAGAAATGCAGGGCTTTGACTATTATTTTTTCCAGTACTCAGAATGCTTTCTTTTTGGGCTCTTCTGCTGTCTTGGATTTTACCAGGTTCTGCTGGTTGATCATATCATTCACCACTTTAACGGTTTGATCCAGGT
>Ga0209174_10000627_pt1 | contig 26014 bp, 35 predicted proteins | sample JI91814BDNA_FD_187505 | JGI IMG/M metagenome (GOLD analysis project Ga0209174, IMG submission 187505) | Wastewater effluent complex algal communities from Wisconsin, to seasonally profile nutrient transformation and Carbon sequestration -... | ecosystem: Engineered > WWTP > Effluent > Algae...
TCATCTAGCGCATCATTCCAGCCGATCAACTGGTATTCGGTGGCAATGTCCTTCATGGCGCTCATTCGTCTACGCTCCGTTTCACCAGGTACCCGCGCGGTACCGTTACGTTCATCTGGTCGGTATAGATCACCGTGACATCTTCGCCGGCCTCTACCGACTCCACGGCTGCATATTCGTATTCGGCCACCATCCGCGCCGATTCGATAGCGCGTTGACGTTCGGCTTCATCGTCCCCGAATGGCTGCCAGATCCACGGAGAGACGCGCTCATCGTTCAGGATGGGCACGAGGTCGATCAGATCGACCTCGCCCACTAGATCTTCTGCGGCGATCATTTGTACTCCTCCGGCGCTTCCTCGTACAGCGAATCGACAAAGTAGTCGAGACGACCGTGCCAACCAGACCCTTGCCCCGCAGCTGCTCGCCGACCTCGCCGATGAAGCCGCCGACCATCGCGGCCCGCTTGGCCGCCTCGGCATGGGCATCGTCCCAGGCCTGGGCGAACTCCCGGGCCTTCTCGGCGGCCTGCTGGGCCGCCTCGAACTCGTCCCAGTAGGTCTGCAGCTCGTCGCCATACTCGGCGATCAAGGCATCGCTCTTGGCGTACTGCCGAGCGGTGCCGACGCTGATCGAGCCCCGACCCGAGCCGTGGCACTCGAAGCACACGCCGTTGTAGACCTGCTTCGGGCCGTGCAGGCCCGAACCGCCGCACCGGTGGCACGGGGCGGGCACCCGATCGGAGTTGTCCTTGCCCGGGTGGGGGTCGACGTAGCTGTGGAGGACCTTCCAGCCCAGGACGGTCTTCATCTTGGGGAACTTGGGGGCGGTCATCGTGGTCATTCCCGTCCTCTCCCGGGCGATCCCTTCGCCCTCACACTATTACAACGCTACATGTGCCCAACACATTCCCAACAGGGGTCAGTCGGTTTTCGTCCAGGTCGTGGTGTGCGTCGGATGCCCGGCCCCGTTCCAGTCCTTGGGCAGGAAGCCGCCCTTGCTCAGCCAGCCGTCGATAGCCAGGAAGAGCTCGGCTAGCTCGTGGATCTCGTCGCGGAACTCGCTCTGGTCTTCCTTCGAGATCTCGCGGGCCCGCTCGATTGCGGCGTCAATGTCCATGGGTCTTCTCCAGTCGCTCGGTTGCTTCGGTGAACACGCGGGCATGCACCGCCGTCAGGGCCTGCTGCATCTCTTCCACCGAGGGGGCTTGATCGTCCAGCCAGACCACGGTGACACCGATGCGGTACCCGGTGTCGGGGTTGTCGTCCTGGACCTGGAATCCGGCCATTAGCCCACGTCCCCCTTGTATTCGGCGTAGTCGGTGTAGAGCACGGTGTTCGTGATGGTCCAGCGCGGGCGGTAGGACTCTGTCACGTTGTCGTCAATCCACTCCTGAGCGGCGTCCTTGTCGAGGAAGCCGTGCGGGGAGAAGCCGTGCTCGTTGGTGGGGTAGAAGGCGCGACTGGTCATCAACTGGGTTCCTTTCCGATAGCTGCCAGTAGGTCGGTGAACATCTCGTGCTGGACACCGGAGAGCGCGTTGACCAGCTTCTCGGAAGTCTCGTCATCGCTCTCCTCGGCAGCGTGGGCAATCGCCGAGCCCGCGCGGCGCAACTGGAACAGCTGTGCCTGCTGGTTCTCCGAGCTCGACATGGCATCGAGCAGGTGCTCGACGGCGAGCTTGATGCTGTCGGCGTAGTGCGTGCTGTTCTTCATCGTGCCGCTGCTTTCTTCCGAGGTGCGACCTCGGTGATGTGTTCGTTCTCGATCTGGTCGGTGTTGCCCGTCCAGTGGATGCCGCCCATCTGGTCGACGCCGGAGAACTCCCGCCCATCGGTGAACTCGTAGATCATGTAGCCGTCGGAGAGCCGACCGCCGTACTTGCGGAAGTTCTTCTTGGCCTGGGCCAGGTCTTCGTCGTGGCCGTAGCGGTTCTGGCCGATCACGAGAAAGCTCACGGGTTTCCTTTCGACGGTGCGGGCGGTGAGTGTGTGGGCGACGGAGCCGGGCGTATCGCACCGGCAGTGGCGGTAGCCGCAGAAGTCGCCGAAGCAGTTGGCCATCTATCCCTCTCCCCGGTCCAGACCGGCGTGGATCTGCCGGTCGAGCTCGTCTTCGACGTCGATGGGGTCCTGGTGGACCAGCTTCTCCGACGGTTCGTTCAGCGCCTTGTCGATGACCTCGGCCAGATCAGCGAGGGACAGGTTGAACTTGGAGAACGTGTCCATCTCGCCGGTCTTGACGCTGTACTCCGAGCCCGAGCTGACCAGATGCTGGCCGAGTACCAGCATGATCTTGGTCTTGGGCAGGTACTCCCAGCTCACGCGCTCTTGGGACATCAGATCTCCTTCTTCCAGCTATTGCGCTGGCCCTTACCGGGCCGCTTGGCCGCTCGCTGCTTGTTGGGCAGCGTGGTCCCGTGCATGAGCCGCACGTAGTGGCCGGTCTCGATGCCGCGACGGCGGCGCTGCTTCTCGAACTCGTTGGTCGTCTTCATGAGGCCTCCTCTCGCGTCGGTCGAACACTAGTACAGCGTTGAACAGCCACTATATATTCCCAACAGGGGCCCGGAGAAGGGCTTCCTCGACTCCTCCTCCGGGCCCGGTCTGTCAGGCCAGCCAGGCCTTGACCAGCTCGGCCAGCTCCTGCCAGGTCTTGTCGACCCAGACCGGGGTCTGGACCTCGATGCCCAGCTGGATCGACTGCCGAACCTGCCAGTGGTTCTCCCAGCCCTTGAGCTCCTTGGCCACCCGCTTACCCGCCCGGATGGCCAGCTGGTTGACGTAGGTCTCGACGTCGACGCCCTTGGCCGCGAGCGCCTCGATGGTGACCTTCGCACCCCGCTGCCAGGACTCCAGGTCCGGGTGGTCCATCGAGAAGGCCATCGCCGAGTTGACTGCACTGGAGATCCCGTTCTTGGCCGCCCGCTCGGTCTTGTAGAGCACCTTGCCGGTGATCGGGTCGACCACCTCGGCAGCGTTCTTGGCCGCCAGCTTGGCCGCCTTCTCGGCGTCGCGGGCCTCCTTGATCGCGGCCACCTCGGCCTTGGTCATCGGGTTGCCCTCGGCGTCCATGCCGACCTTCTCCACGGTCTTGTCGACCGGGGCCTCGGGGAAGCAGTGGGTGCACAGCGCCGCGCCGTAGACCTCGATGGCGTCCTCGACGGTGTCACCGGAGACCGGGTAGGCCCACCGCACGTCGGTGCGGGACAGGCCCCGGTGGAAGGTGAAGCAGCCCAGCTCGTTGTGGATGTGCCCGCCGGGGACCACCGAGTAGCGCGGCCACTGCCCGTGCAGGTCCCACTCGCGGTTCTGGACCGCGACGGCCTTGTCGGCCTCGGCCAGCTTGGCCTGGGCATCGACCAGTCGACCCAGCGCCTTGGCGGCGTCGCTACCGATGTAGGTGCCATCCTCGGCGGCGAGCTTCCCGGCCTTGTCGACGGCCTCCGGGTCGGAGAGCTTCCAGCCCGAGCGGCTGTCGTAGGAGCGGCGGTAGCCGTCCTTGACCGCGTAGTGCACGCTGTTCAGCGCGCTGTCCACGCCGGACATGGCGCGCGACTGGTCGAGCATCAGGTCGTAGAGCTTCTTGTCCGAGGCCTTGGCCTCGTCGCGGGAGAAGACCGTCTCGGTGGCGGCGCTCATGGCGCTCCTTCCCGGGGCCTCCGTGGCCCCTCACACCTATACAACCACAACAGGCTCTACTGTATTCCTGTTGGGAATCTATTGGCCTTGTGTTGTGTTTACAGTAGTGTTCCACTCAGACCAAGGAGGTCACAGGACATGGACACCCGCGAGATCAACCGGCTCGAAAGGGTGGCGACAGACATTGAAGCCGCCGCCGAAGAGCTGGCCAAGACCCACAGCATGCTGTCTCAGCACCTGGTGATCGAACACTTCGGCCCCGTCAATCGCATCGACCCCGATGATCTGGAGGGCGTGCTCGCCCTGCCGATCCTGCGCGACATCGCCGCGCTGCGGGTCAACCTGGAGCGCGAGGCGATCCGGGTCCGCGACCGGCTGTTCAACGATCAGTCTGAACCGCCGTTCTGACCCTGTTGGGAATGTGTAGTCGCAGTTCAGCGTTGTAAGAGTGTGAGGGGCCCGGAGGGGCCGGGCCCCGGGAAGGACCACCATGGCCCGCAAGATGAGCCGCTCGATGGGCGAGGCGATGTCCAAGCGGATCGCCAAGCTCTACGGCGTCTCCGTCGAGGACGGGCCGAAATTCAACGACGTCTGGAACGGCCCGGACCGCCCGATGGTCGGCTGGGAGGGCGGCCCCTACGAGTGGGTCTACAGCGACGAGGTCGCTGCTCTGGCCCCCAAGGGCTGGTACGTCGAGCCCGTCAACCACTGGGCAATCGCCCTCTACCCGATCTAGGAGGATCACCATGGCAGCATCCGAACGCGGTTTGACCGTCGGTGTCTACCGAGGCCCCTACGAGTCCACCAACGGTGGGCAGTCCAGCGAGGAGCGCCACTTCACGGTCGTCGGCGTCATCCGAGAGCGCGGTGGAGACATCGAGCCGATGCCCCAGGGCAGCCAGGTCTTCGCGCCTAGCAAGAGCCACCCAGCGGCGATCCTTCGGGTGAGTGCGCTGCGCGGCGCGCCGCCGCACCTGATCCCTCTGCGCGAGTACGTGAAGTCCTTTGAGCCGAACGTCGTGGGCCCGATGGCTGGCGGCAACATCGCCGACTGCAGCGACTCGCGCTGGCGCAAGCTGGTGTCGAGCTTCCTGCCCGACGGCGTGCACATCTCGGCGGTCGACATCCACGACCGGGTCGAGACTCAGGCCCAGTACGACGCGCTGAGCATCTGATGAAGACCACTGACGACTACCGCGTGCCCCACAACACCGAGGAGGGCCGCCGGGCGCTGTCGATGAAAGCCGGGAAGGGCCGCGTGCGGTACGTGACCTGGCGGCACTTCCGCAAGCGCTACCACACCTCGAACGAGTTCGAGATCCACGTCAGCCCAGACAACGAGCTGCACCTGGAGGTGATGTCAGGCCTGCCTCGGCTCAAGGTGATGCCCGGCAGCCACATCACCGTGGTGTTCCGGTCGACCTGGGGCAACTCGCTGGAAATCATGCCCGGCGGCAGCGCGCACGTCATCGTGCCCGACCCCGACACGAAGGTCACGATCAGCGGCGACGAGTCAAAGCTGACGATGAGCGTCGCGAAGAACGCCGAGGGCAAGGACCGCACGTACTACCCCAGCAAGTACCCGCCGCTGGATCTGTAGCCCTGTTGGGAATGTATCGGGAACATAGCGGGTTGTAATAATGTGAGGGTGAGAGGATCTCCCCTCCGGAGAGGATCGACCATGTACGAGCGCTCCTACGGCTCCAAGTACTCGGCCCTCGGCGGCAAGTTCGTCCCCGCCGCCGACATCGCCAAGATGATGCGCGCCGACATCAAGGAGCTGATCGGCAAGGGCGAGCTGCCCGGCGTCGCGGCCAACTACTCGGTGCGAGTGCACAACTACTCGGGCGGACGCTCGATCCACATCGAGGCCCGCGACCTCGACGGCATGTGGGTCCAGTGCCCCGGCTACAAGAACCACCCGCGCATCGGGATGGTCTCCTGCGGTGACTCCTGGTGCAAGGCTGGTGGCGAGCACAAGGACAGCGAGCACGCCAAGTTCCACAACATCCTCTCCGAGGAAGGCGCGCGGATCGAGGCGCTGCTCCAGGAGGTCCACGGTGCCTACAACCACGACGGGTCAGACTCGATGGTCGACTACTTCGATGTGAACTACTACGGCAACGCCAGCATCGAGAGCGAGTGGGACCGCAAGTTCCGGCTCTCCGAGAAGGACCGGCTGGCCAAGCGCAAGGCCGCCAAGCTGGCGAAGGCGGTCTGACCGTGACCGTCGCCAGCCCCCAGGAAATGATCCGACTCAACGCCCCCGGCGCGGTCGGCATCACCAATGTGGTGCTGTGGGTGAAGATCCTCAAGCACCTCAACCCCTACCTGAAAGACCCCCAGCCGGTCGGCCTGCTCAAGATCGTGGAGGTCGGCACCGGCGGTCAGGTCATGCAGGCGGTGTTCAGCCAGGACGGGGTCAAGCCCTTCGTCTCGCTGGGCAAGTACGGCGCGTCGATGCGCGACGTGAGCTTCTCGGTCAACGTCAAGGAAGGAGAATGATGGCCACCAATATCGAGATCCACCTCAGCACACGAGGGTCGGCCTTCACCGACAACGAGGGTGCCGAGGTCGCCCGCATCCTGCGCGAACTCGCCGACTCGATGGAGAGCTTCGGCGGGCTCCGGCCCCACGAAACGGCCCGGCTCAAGGACATCAACGGCAACCGCGTCGGCTACGCGACGGCGACACCCGCATGAGCAACAACCGCGAGGCCGTGCGCCTGCACGCCGAGGCAGCGGGCTACAAGGCCGCCATCAGCGAGCCCGGCACGCCCGGGCGCACCGACATCGACCAGTACGGCAAGGACGGGCGCGTGGTGGCCATCAAGTGGTCGCGAGACAACCGCGTGCTCGACGTCCTGGTCGACTTCAACCGACCCATGGTGGGTCACGGCACGAACAGGTTCGACCTGCAGTATCGGGGTCTCGCCGGGGCGATGGCAGCGCTGACATGAGGAAGCCGATCGGGTACGTCACCCACACCCACTCCGGCGAGGGCGGCGCGGTGACGTACTGGGAGGTGACCGACCGGCACCGCCGCGATCTCTGGTGGTCGGTGGCCAAGCGTGTCCTGCAGGGCACCAACGTCGGCACCGTGTGGACGGTGACCAACTCCCGGGGCCGGATCCTGGAACCGCCGTCGCCGACACGAGACCGCGTCATGGCCGCCGTCCACGACTACGAGAAAAACACCGAGCGTGACCCTGTTGGGAATGTATAGTCCCTGCTCAGCGTTGGAATAGTGTGAGGGGCCGGATGGCCCCGGGAGAGGAGCTCCGGATGAGCAAGCGGGTTTACGAACGAGATCTGAAGAGCTACGAACTCAAGTCCATCCTGGCCATGGAGGACGCCGGTCAGGCCCGCAAGGTCGAGGGCCAGGACTTCTGGGTGGTCCAGCTGGACGAGGGTGGTCAGGTGATCGTGCGACCCCACCAGGTCTTCGATCCCGACTGGGGGATGAGCCTGCAGGACATGGCCGATGAGCAAGAGGCCGAGCTCTACGCCGAAAATGCCTGGCTGCGCCACGCGGAGAACGCGGGCTGGGAGGACTCCGAGATGGAGCGCCAGATCGAAGCCGAGCGGGGCGTCATCCAGTTCAGCGACGCCTACGCGATGTCACAGGGAGAGTTCTGATGCTGCCGATCCTGAACGTGGTCCGCGCCGACGCGGCCAGGGCCGCCCACATTGACGAGAAGCGACTGCTGGCTGCCGACAAGGCGCTGCACTGGGTCAAGGCCGGGCCGCACCACTACGTGGCCGAGGTGCCCGGCAAGGGCAGCTACGTCGTGCGCCGGGTCGACAGCAAGTCCCGGGTGCGCCGCCAGCGCTACCGGTGGCTGGCGCTGTGGGCCCCGATCGACTCGCCGGACGTCCAGGAGCTGGCGCTGGAGAAGCTGATGGAGTGGGGCAAGGCGGTCGCTATGGCCCACTACAAGAGGAGTAAATGATGGCCGAGCACCCCAAGACCTACCTCGGTGATGGGCTCTACGTCGAGGACCGGGGTTACGACCTCCGGCTCTACGCCGACAACGGCATCCGCGTCTACAACGAGGTGTTCCTCGATCGCGGGATGCTCGCCAAACTCAACGCATTCGCCAAGAAAAATGAAGGGGAAGCCAACCGATGAACCTGATCGACACCCGGTTCGGCGCGATGCGCCTGGATGTGATGAACGTCCTGGACAAGGCCGTCTACCCGCGCGGCTTCAACGACGTCGATGAGAGCGGGGTCTACCTATCTCGGTTCGACGTGGAGCGCACGGTAGACCGCAAGGGCTATCGCAGCGCCCGGAGCGGCTTCTACATCCCCGAAGGGGATCCGGGCTACACCGAGGATCCCCGCATCCGCGTGACCATCGAGCTGGAGATGGAGGACGGCGCGATCCCCGACCTACCGGAGCTCATCGCGCGCCTCGATTCCCAGCGCAAGATCGACCTGCGCGAGCGGCTCAAGGCCGAGGTGGCCGACGCCCAAGAGCGCAGCGCCAAGGCTCACGACGACTACGTCAAGGCGCAGGCCAAGCTCAACGCGCTCGACGGCGTGGCCCCGCAGTGAAGCTCGGCGACATGCTCTGTCCCTGGCACCCCGGCATGACCTTGTTCGAGTGCAAGGACCTGCACGCCGCCGTCACGTCCGAAGGAAATTCGGAGCCAGGCTGCAGCCAATCGCCCACGCCCGAGGACTCTTGATCGCCACCTGGACGGCCATCGTCTGCACCGGATTCGACGTCGAGACGTAGGTCTCCTTGCCCGAATACACCAGGTCAGTGACGTCGATGTAGGGATTCGTCGGCGTCGAGTCGCCCAGCAGCACGAAGTAGCGGACGTTGGCGATCTCGGTGTAGAGATCCGAGAGGTAGGCGTCATCGGCGTCGTCGCCGGTGAGCGTGAACTCCAGCCGGTAGACCTGGTCGACGCCTTCGGGTACCTCGAAGAACTGGCTCTGGTAGTGGTACCAGAAGCCGGTGGGGGCGTCGGTCAGGACCTCCTCGAAGATCACCGCGTTGTCGCTGACGCGGCGCAGTCGGACGGTGACCTCGTTGTCGTTGTCGTTTTGCAGGCGGAAGATCGCGCACACCCGGGCCAGCGACTCGGGGATGAAGTTGAGCTGCTGGCGCACCTCGATGCCAGCCTCGCCCTGCCCGGCGTCACGCATGAAGTGCAGCGTGCGCCGCCCGTCATAGATCAGCGTGCCGTCGATGTTGACGGCGACCACCGCATGGGGTTCGCCCCAGGAGACGTCCTCGTCGGCCCAGTTGGCGAAGCTGTCGGCCCAGAATCCCTTCGGGATGTTGGGCGGTCGGGTGTTGACGTAGTAGGCCAGCGCGGTGTCGGAGATGTTGGTGTTGTCCAGCGGGTCGATGTCGGCCCACATCGGGTCGCTGCGCACCAGGCCGGAGTCGCGGAAGTCGCAGTGCACCATGTTGAACTCGCTGGTCGTCTGGAAGGACTTGCTCAGCGAGGCCTCGCCCCAGTCGTCGGAAGAGACGCTGAACTCGTCCACCCAGATCTGCCCGGCGGTGTAGCCCGAGATGTGGGCCAGCAGCTTGATGCCGGTGACACCGTCGCTGGGCACCTCGTAGGTGCCGATCATCTGCTCGAAGATCCGCCCGTCGGTGCGGCCCTCCCGCCCGGTGAACTCGGCCAGACCGATCAGGTCCACCGGCGCGCTCTCGGTGGTGCCGTCGACCGGGATCACCTGCAGGCGGATCACCGGGTCGGTCCCGGCGACCAGACCGAAGTAGCGGATCCAGTTGCCGACGACGATGTCGCGGGTCAGCCCGTCGGGCACGTAGTCGGCGGGGATGGGGATGATCTCGCTGACCAACTCCACCGGATCGTCGCCGGACAGCGTGGCCGTCGCGCAGCCACCCTGGCCACCGCCCGCGAAGCGGCCCACCTGGACGTCGTGGTACCAGTCGCCCTCGCGCTGCTCCCAGCGGTTGACGTTCTCCAGGAACGAAGCGTTGGGTACGACGAACGGACTGCCGTTGGTGCTGATCGGTCCGTTGGGACCCTGCACGGTGTTGATGGCCGACCAGGAGGAATAGTCGGTGAACTCGTAGGAGGCGACGTCCAGGCCGTTGACGTAGGTCGTGGTGAAGGGCTGGATCTCGCGCAGGCCCGCGAAGTAGGCGATGGCCTTGTCCCGGGTCAGCGTGCGCTTCTCGTAGCGGTGCACGCTGGTGGTCTGGAAACGGACCCGCTTGCGGTTGTCCAGGTGGAACTTCGTGACGGTGCGCCCCGAGGTCAGCTGTTCCATCAGGCTGGCCGACAGCTTCAGTGTCTGGCCGGGGAAGATCCACCAGTCGGTGCCCATGATCGGCACTGCGCCGGGCGTCTGTCGGTGCTGGATGGCCCCGGAGTTGGTGGCCTCGATCTCGTCCCAGGGGATCGTGGTGAAGGGCTGGATGGCCTGCAGACCCTCGGCCTTGATGATGGTGTTGTACTGGTCGGCGGCCAGGATGTAGGGGTTCAGCGCGTCGCGCCGGTAGATGTAGGAGTTGCCGAGCTCGATCCCGTAGGTCCGGCTGGCGTTGGTGATGCCGGTGTTCTGGGGGATGGTCGCGCTGATGATCGCCGGGGACGTCTGGATGGACACCGGCTGCGTGGTCTGCCCGAACACGGCCTGGATGGCGTTCTTGACCGACCACGGGTTGAGCCAGTTGACGGTACGGATGCCGTTGATGCTGATCAGGTCGTTGAAGCCGAGGAATCCGCCGCCTTGGGAGTAGACCTGCGCGCCGTAGCTGGCCTGCTGCTGCACCGACACCGGGAAGACCGCGTAGCTGACCTCGATGCCGGTGTCATAGATCGGATAGGGCTCGGGGGTCAGGTTGGTGAACTCGCACTTCAAGTACTTGGCACTGATGGTCTGGGGCAGCAGCAGTGTGCCCCGGGCGGTGGTGTAGTTCTTCCAGATCGGCGTCCACTCCTTGTCGGCGAACGCCGTGTCATGGTTGCCGCCGGTGCCGTGCTGCTGGGCTGTCCAGTCCGAGGCGTACACCGCGCCGTCCAGGGACGTGGAGGGCACCACGCCGTTGGTGTCGGGCGCTACCGGGTCGGGGTTGGTGTAGACAATCGGGTTGGCCAGGAACGCCGCCGAGCCCCCGGCATAGTTCTCCAGCTTGACGATCGTGGCCGTCATGAGGCCCCGGAAGAAGTTGAAGCCCATCTGCCCATCCAGGCTGATGTTGTCGGGCAGAGCGACGTCGGCATGGTCCTCGGCCAGCACGACGCCCGTGCCGTTGGTGACCTTGATGAAGACCTCGTCCAGGTCCTCGGGATCGGGGGCGTAGCGCATGCCGACCACGATGCGCAGTGGCTCGCCGACGGCCCAGGCGGCATTGAGGGCGGCGGTGCTGACCACAGTGTCGGTGCCGTCATCCAGGTCGAGCACGACCATGCCCGCGCCACCGTCGTAGAAAATCGTCGGCGCGAACACGCCCTCGATCTCGGCAGGAGGCGTGACCTTGAGCAGCACGGGATTGTTGGGCGGCGCATCGTCGGCGTCGAAGTCCGGCGTCCACTCGATGCCGAACCACATGTCCTGGCGCAGCTGCGGGCCCAGGCCCATGGGCCAGCGATAGACGGCCTCATCCAGGCCAGAGGAGATGTCGCGTCGACCGTTGCCCAGCCGCCACTCGGTGTCGACGTCGGTACTCGGCACCGCAGTGATGGGCGAGAGGATCCGGGTGCCGACGGTGTCGTCGCTGGAGTAGTAGAGGTTGAGCTGCTGGCCGTCGTAGAGCGGGTCGATGTAGACACGGCTCAGCGAGACGGGCCCGCCGGTGAGCTTGTCGCGCACGTCGCAGTACATCGAGGCCACACCGGCGGGGTCCGGGAAAGCCTGGCTCTTCCAGAAGGTGTGGGCGTTGTTGTCGATGGCCTTGGGGGCGTCCCAGTCCCGCAGGTATTTGGAGATGACGTTGCCGACGACGTCCTGCTCGTCCTCGAAGGCCTGTGTGCCCGCTGAGCGGTCGTAGACGTTGCGCCGCAGCAACAGCTCGGACAGCCCGATTACGTAGGGCTGTGCGCCCAGCAGGTCGTCAGGACGACGCTTGGCGATCACCCGCACGGCCTTGGCCACGATGGGGTGGATCTTGGTGTGGAAGCGGTAGAACGAAACGACCTCGGAGCCCGAGAGGTCCAGCTCGACCCTGTTCTGTACGGTGTCGCGGATCTCGACCCAGTTGTTGGACCGATCCTGGTACTCGAAGGTGATGTGGCAGGGCACCCGCAGCGCGGTGACGGTGATCTCTGAGACCGACAGCGGCAGCCGGAAGCGGACGACCAGCATCTCCTCGCTGGGGTCGGTGCCTGGGCGCGGCTGGGAGAACCACTGGCGCACGCCGGTGCCCCGGGCGACCTCCGGGGTGTTGGGGTCATGGCTGCGCCCCCGCAGGACCTTACCCAGGAACGCCATCAGCGTCATCGGGAAGTTGAAGTCGTAGTACATCCCGGAGGTGATGGGGATTACGTTCATTCGGTGGTCCTCGTGAAGATCTCCACCTGATCGTTACCCAGCACGCTCGTGGTGGTGTTGCGCCGGGACGTCCAGCTGGTGGTGACGGTGGACTCCTGGGTCGGCTTGTCGTAGGCCACGGCGAGATCGGGGGTGAACACCAGCATGGTGTTGGCGGTCTTCTCGATCGGGAGCCTATACCGGATGTCGTCCTCGGCGATGCCTCCCAGCGCGAGCACCTCGGCTTTCTTCTTGGCCACGTACTCGGCCTGGGAGTGGTAGAGGAACACGTACTCGGTGCCGTCGCGGTTGATCGCGGGCGCGACGTCGGGGTGCAGGCCGAACTTGCCGCCGGGGTAGTTGTCCGGCGCGTCGGCGGTCTCGTAGTTGGTCCACTCGGCGAACTGTCCCGAGGCCTGGTAAATCGAGAAGTTCGTCTCGGGCCGGACGGTGCCGTCGGGCTGGCGCACCTCGTAGGTCACCGAGTCGATGGGGCTGCGCGCGCCGCCGGAGACCAGGTAGTAGTAGCCGTACTCCGAGCTCATGTTGTAGGCCGCGTACGGGGCGATCTCCTTGTTGTCGGAGAACAGCCACTGCTCGGACGGGTCGAGGTCGATGGCCAGCAGCTCGGGTGCGGGCAACGTGGCGATGACCGGGCTGGGCGTGACGAGCTTCTCGACCTCGTAGTAGGTGGTATCGGCGGCGGTGGCGTTGACAGGCACCGGAGTGGTGACACCCAGGCCCTGGGTGGTGATGGTGACGATGGTGTCCACCGGCATCATCCGCTTGAGCATGTCGCGGGCCTGACGGAACTCCTGGGGGCTGATGGTCTCCTTGTGCGGGCGGATCACCAGCTCGTTACGCGCGTTGGCGCGCCCAAAGGAGAACGATCCGCCCAGCCCGGCGGCGTCGACATAGCGCCACACCTCGTAGAGATCGGCGTCGCAGCCCAGCGCGGCGAAGACGCACTTGCGCACGCCCAACGGTGTCGCGCCGGTGGAGATGGCATCGAAGTAGGCCTTGATGCGGGCCCGGAACCACTGGTCCTTGACGCGGACTTCGTTCCACTGGTCGGCGGTGAGCATCTGTTTGCCGGGGTCGTAGCTGTAGCTCTCCGAGGTCGACCGGCTCAGGATGTTCATGTGGCCGAAGATGTAGTCGAGCTCGCGGTAGGAGATCGTCGCCAGCGCTGCGCCCGCGCGGCTCATGAAGATCTCCTGGATGAGCCGCCCAGCGCCGGAGGCACCGCACAGCGCGTCCATCAGCTTGTACAGCACGGTGGTCGGTCCGCCGTCGTAGACGTAATCGTCAAAATGAGACATCCGCAGCGTGGTACTGCGGGGCGGAAAGTACGGGAAGGGCTCGGTCATCAGAGGATCGGCTTCCGGCGAATGATGGGGGTCAGGCACTGCGCCAGCTGATTGTCGTTGAGCTTGAAGTCGTCGTCGGTCACCGTGTAGTGCGTGATGTCGGTGGACTCATCGAAGAGCTGCAGGCCGTGGTTGTCGCCGGTGACCCCAGAGTCGCCGGTCCGGATCAGTTTGACGTTGACCACGCCGATGACCTGCATGACGGCCAGCAGCATGCCCGAGACGGTGATGGTCGCGCCGTAGCCGAGGTAGTTGAAGTAGGTCTGCAGGCGGCCCACGATCGTGGTGTTGGTGGCCGCGATCGAGTAGTTGCGGTCATACTCCACGAACAGGTGGGGCTTGATGTAGGTGAAGTCGGCCTGGTGCACCAGCACGTCGGTGCAGATCTGCTTGGCCTCCTTCATGATGGCCTGCAGGATGCGCGGGGTGCGGTTATAGACGTAGACCAGGGTGAGCTCGGTGCCCAGGCCAGGGCCCGAGGACGTCCACTCGATCCCGGCCACCTCGTACGGGCTGCCCTTGAGCAGCGCCTGGTCGTTGTCGTAGAGGTTGGACGCCATGATGACGTGGTAGTCGACTCCGCGTTCCCAGACGTTGGACCCCTGGGTGATGACGTCGGGCACCTTGAGCAGCGGCGTCAGCGACAGCCGGGTGAAGTAGTTGTTGGCCTGAGGGTCGCCGGTGGATCCGACGCGGCGGAACAGGCTGGTCCAGAACGGACTGGCCGAGGAGCTCAGCAGCTTGGTGTTGGTGATGACGGTGCGCTCGGTGACCTGGTAGGGGTCCTGGCCGTCCACGAAGATGTCGACCTTGTTGGTGATGCCCGAGGCCGGACGGCAGCGCGAGCAGTTCGGGGTGTACTCGTATTCGACGTCGAGGATGTCGCCCTCCACGATGTCGCCGGACTCCACCCGGTCCAGCACGGGGGTGACGGCACCGGCGGTGAAGGTGTAGTCGCCGCCCTCGAAGTAGAAGACCTCGTCGGGTTGACCCAGGCTCTTGAAGACCGACTGCGAGCCGGGCCAGGTGTACTTGACGTCGGCGGACACCGGCAGCGTCAGCGCGTCGGCGGGGGCCTCGATCTGGATGCGCTCCAGCACGGTGGGGCCGATGACCTTGACCCGGGCCACGGTGTTGTTCTGCTGGCACAGCGCCTCGTAGAAGTCGCTGGTGCCCGCCGCGTTGCGCATCAGGGTGTCCTTGAAGCGCGCGCGCAGCGCGGCGTCGGACTCGTCGTCGGTGCCGCCGGTCATGGCCGCCAGGTTGGTCACCGAGGAGGATCCCAGGATGGTGCCGACGTAGGCCACCGAGTCTGGCGCGACGTTGCCGAGCACGCCCGCCACCGTGCACTCGACGGGGATATCGACGGTGTAGGAGCCCTTGACGAGCACGCCCGCCTGCTTGGCCGCGTAGTAGAGCGGGCTGCCGTCGGAGGTCACCGAGGCCTTGGTGTAGAACGTGGTGCCCAGCGGGATCTGATGGTCGAGCTCGCTGGCAGTGCCCAGTTTCACGGTGACCACGCCCTGGGCCTGCTTGCCCGCCGTGCGCCCGAAGCCGAAGATGCCGACGAACTGCTCCAGCTCCAGGCCGACTTTGGTGTCGATGTCCAGCAACGAGCCCAGCAGGTAGTTGTCGACGTAGGCCTCGGCGATGGCCTCGGCGACAGCGTCCACGATCTTGCGCTCGACGGTGCCCACCTGCAGCGAGAGGCCGGGGCAGGTGACGTTGAGCGTCGTGATGATCTCGTTGGCGATGTTCTCTGGCGACTTTGCTATCTTACTCACCCACTCCGTAAGTGCGAGACGATAGCTCGCGCATGAAGACAACTATCAGGCACTTCCCTGTTTCTCTTCGGAAAGCATCAACCTTCTCCTGCCAGTTGCCACTTTGCTGAGGCCAGCCCTTAACCTCTATCCAGATGTCGAACTCGGGCAAGTAAAAATCGGGTCGATAGGTGCACCACGACAACGAAAACCGTCGTGGTTCGTACTGCCAGGTAATTCCACCACGGTCTAGGTCTCTGGCGAACACGCCTTCAGAATTGAGACACCTCATCCGCACGCCAGCGTGCACCCCCGCCCTCCCCCAGGTGCGCTGATTGGCGTCATAGACGCCTTCCTTCCACATCTGACGTGTTAGCTGTGCTCGCCGCTCCCTCTGCTCAGCCGAATGCTTGATGCCTCGGGCGCGTTGATTGCCCAACTGAGCAAGTCGATTCTTCTCTCGCTGTTCGGGTGTTTGAGGAATGCTCTGTGGGACACCTTTTTTCGCTCGCGAGATCGCCGCCGAGTGCTCCGGTGTGTTCTTTCGCCCCAACCGAGCAGCAGACATCTTGGCCCGAGTTTCATCCGAGGCGCACTTGCCCCGCTGCCTGTCGGCCATCTGCTGTCGATGCGCATCGCTCTTGGGCACCCCACGGAGGGCCGCGCGATGTGCGTCGGTTCGCTCATAAACACCTCGGGGCATGATCAGCTCACTGACGTAGTGGTGTTGGTGGTGACCGCCGCGCGCTCGCCGTTGGCGACAGTCACCGAGGTGCTCACGGTGTCATAGTGCACGCGCGAGCTGACGGAAACGACTTCCATGAGCAGCTCGGAGAGCGAGAACTCCTGGGGGTTGTTGCGGAAGGCCTGCTGCTGGACGGCCATGTAGTTGCGCAGCACGCGCAGCACCTCCTCGCTGACCTCGGTGCTGGTGTCGTCGTCCACGATGCCGCCGATGTAGTTCTCCAGGTCCGACCCAAACCGAGGGTGGAAGCGGTCGATGCCGAACCGTTCACGCAGCCAGAGATCGATGTCCTGCTTGAGCTTGTCGATCCCCCAGATGATCTGTAGTTGCCCGCCCTCCATGGCGAGGTCCCTATCGACTATGGCCAAGCTGAAGCTCATCGGATCGCTCCTCTCATCTCTTGTGTCACGGCTAGACCCACTCGACCAGGGAGTAGGCGTCCCCACCGAGGCCGCCGACGGATCCCGGATTGATCGTGCGTGCCGCACCACCACCGCCACCAGCGCCGTATCTGCCACCAGGGCCGCCGGGGCGGATGGCTGTGCCCAGCGTGCCGGAAGCCGAAGTGCTACCACCACCACCTGCACCACCACCACCGGCCTCGCCTGGTCCTGCATTTTGCCCGGGGTTGGCGGTGGACTGATTCGCCCCCAAGCCGCCCAGAGCGACCACGCTGTTGCCGCCGTCACCGCCGAGAAGACGCAATCGACCATCGTCTTGATCGGTGTAACAACCCCCACCGCCGCCAGGACCAGCCCCATTGAGGTTGTCGATGGCGTCAAGGGCGGCCCCTTGCGCTCCGGCGGTGCCATTGAACAGATAGTCGGGAATCGAGATTCCACTGGCCGAAGCGATTCCCCCGGGGCCACCGGAGCCCAGCTGATTGTTGAATGCTGGCGACTGACCTGCCGCGCCGCCCCCTGCGGTGAGCACGATGCTGCCGGAGGCGAAGACGGTATTGCCCGCCGACCCAGACCCGGTCCCCCGGGTCACCGACCAGGTGGGGCCCAGAAACGCCATGGGGATGAACACTCGCCCCACCTTGGCACCACCACCACCGCCGCCGCCGCCACCCGCCCTATCGCTGGACCCATGGCCCCGGCCCCCTGCGCCGCCGCGCCCGAGCAGGGTGACCCAGACGCCGGTGCCGCCGGGAGTCTCGTTGCCGATGACGTCGATGTTCTCGTAGGACAGGCCATCGCCGGTGGAACCGGTCGGTGTGGGGAGCAGGAGAGGCATCAGGCCAGCCCCTTGATGTCGGCGACCAGGCCGAGTCCCGGGGTGCCGCCGACCGCCGAGACGTACACGGTCAGGATGTCGCCCTCATCGAAGACCCATGACCCGGCGGCTGCCGCGCCGATGACCTGGGAGGTGTAGGAGATGGTGACCCCGGTGCCGACCACGGGGGTCCCGTTCTTGCGCAGCTCCACGGTCATCGATCCCGAGGCGTCAGCGGTGCCGCAGCGATAGATGACCTGGGAGAAGGTCACGGGCCGGGCGAGCTTGACGCCGATGAAGTTCTGGCCGTACCCCACCGCGCGGTAGCCGGTGGTCTGGGGAAAGCTGATGTCGTAGGGCAGAGAGGCCGCTCCGATGGTGGCCAGCTGGGCGCGGATGCTGGGAGCGAGCTTGGCCAGGGTGACGTTGTCGTCCAGGATCTTGGCCGTCGTCACCGAGTTGTTGTTCGGGTTGCGGGTGTCGCTCAGGCGCGGGTCGTTGCCCTGGGTGATGGTGTCCGACGTCGACCCGAACAGCGCGGTGATGCGCGCGGTGACGCGCGCGTCGGTGTAGTAGCGGTTGGTGGTGCCTTCGGGCAGCTCATCGGTGGAAGACAGCGAGCCGGGCCCGCCGGTCGGCACCACCGGCAGCCAGTTTTCGCCGCCGTCCGCCGAGCGCTCCAGGCCGGACCCCTCGTCGCGGTACTGGGCGGGTCCGACGCCGAGAGTGCCGTGCACGTTGATCTCGGAGCCGAAGAGCTCCAGTGGTCCCGAGGAGCCGATCTGTACCTGGCCGGGCGCGGGCTTGGTGACGCCGGAGAGGTCCACGGTGTGCATGGGCACCTTGGACACCATGCGCCAGCGCTGGCCGGACTGCTCGACGTTCCAGATCTCGCCGACCGCCGGAGTGACCTGCACGGCCCCGACGTGGGTGCGGCAGTCGATGGCGCTGCACTCGCTGCCGTCGGTGGTGAAGGTGCCCGAGGCAACGCGCTCGGCGGCGTTGACGGAGGTGACGGCCACCGTGCCGGTCGTGGCGGTGGCGGTGCTGGCCGCTGAGCCCCTCAGATACCCGGCCATCAGCCCATGCCGATCATGGACAGCAGCTCGGAGGCCTTCTCCAGGAGCACGGCGGGCGAGAGCGACTGCAGTTGGTTGAGCTGGGACTGGACGCCTCGGGGGACGCTGGGCGCGGTGATGGTGGCGTAGGTCTTGAAGCCGTTCTGGTAGTCGAAGGAGTGCTCGACCTGGGTGACATAGACCTGCAGGTTGTGGCCGACGAACTCGATGCGCATGCCGGGGAAGAGCTCGGGCAGGAAGCAGAACTGTGCGTTGGAGGAGAACTGGTTGGCCCAGCCCTGCATGAAGTGGTGAATGGCCAGCAGTTGCCGGAGCTCGGGGCTGGCCACCATGGTGTATTCCTGCAGGAACGGGCGTGCGCCGAAGCGGGTCAGGATGTCTCGCCCGGTCATGGCCTCCTCGCCGAGCTGGGGCGAGATTCGCGCCATCTGCTGGAAGAGGTTCTCGTTCTCCACGGTGGCCACGCCGGACTGCAGCCACCCCAGCGGAGAGATGGGCTCTCCACCGCCGGAGGTCTGGGCGGCGACGTAGGCGTGGGTGATCAGCGAGTAGTCGTTGAGGTTGATGGTGACATCTTTGAGCTCGATGTCCTCCAGGCGCATGACGGCCTGCTTGCCTTCCAGCCCGAAGTAGTCGGGGTACCAGGCCACGAAGTCGCCCTTGGGCGAGGAGCACCAGGACCTCATGGTGGCCTTGCACAGCATCTGTACGACGTTGATCAGGGGCTCGCAGTTGATCAGCGAGCGCTCGCCGTCGAAGAGCGCGGCGATCTTGGGCGCGTAGGCCGGGTAGTTGAACTGGTAGGTGAACAGGTTGCGCGCGATGGGTTCGGTGGACCCGCCGCCCGCCGAGGAGCCGGTGCCGCTGGTGGCGGTGCCGAAGGAGCCCGGCGCGTAGCCGGGGCCCATGAGAGCGGGCTCGTTGAACTTGACGCTGGGGTCCCAGCCGCCGAAGTCGGCCACGTGGAACATGGCCAGCATGCTGCTCATGTTGTAGTGGTTCACCTTGACGCGGGGGCCGTCCGGCGAGGGCCCGTTGCCGGTCCAGCCTGAGCCGGAAGACTCCAGGATCATGTTCGGGCCGCCGGGCACGCCCGCGTTGCCCAGCCACATGAAGGTGTGGCCTTCGTGCGGGAAGATCAGGTCGCCGGGTTGCAGGCGGTCCGGCGTGGTCTCCCTGCCGCGCAGCTGAGCCAGCTGGGAGTAGGTGTTGCCGCCAATGTCGATGCCGATCGACTTGTAGGCCAGGCTGGTCAGCCCGGAGCAGTTGTGGACGAGGATGCCGTTGGCGAAGAACTCAGGGTCCCCCTCCACGGTGATGTCGTACACGTTCGTAGTGCCGACGATTGTTGTTGTCTTGCTTGTGTTTTCGACAACAGAACCGACGCTCGCTCTTGCTGGCCCGGTATGCCTGGAAGACGCCCCCGCATTCGGCGCACACGTACTCATGAAGACGTCGATGAGCCTGGCTTTCTCGCCGGTGCTCGGAGAGCTCGACCAGTGCCAGGTTAGACGGGTCGTTGTTGAGGGTGTCGTGGTCGACATGGTGCACTTCATGCCCCGGCGGGATATCTCGCCCATGGTGATGTCGCCAGACGGCGACGTGCAGGGATCCGTGGCGAGGGTTCTGGAAATATGCCCGGTGCGATGGCCGGTCGGATTCGGGGTAGCGGTAGTACGTGACCCCCTCGAAGACGATCGTCTCGCTGCCCCCGGTGCGATGGGACGCATTGGTGCATTCCCGTGAGCAATATTTGCTCTTAGGGCCGCCTCGATATTCTGAGCTGCATCGAATACAAATTCTGATCGTTGCGTAGGGCACAAGACCAGTGTATCTACGCTAGTTACTTTCCCGAGGGGAACCCAGCCCCGATTCTCTGTCCACACCCGATGATCGGGCGTTCCCCGAAGGACATGTCCGTCTCGCCGGAGCTCGGCCACGGGGGCGTCATCGCGCACTTTCCACGCTCGCAGAACGCGGCGATAGCCTCGCCGTGTCAAAACCATGTCCTCAGTGGTAAGCGACTCGATGGGGATGTCACCGCGCGCTGTCGCAATCAACGTCCCTTCGGCAATGCAGTCCACTCCTCGACCACGCACGGGCGGGCGGATCTGGTCGTAGGGCGATCCGATGTAGGACATCCCGGCCACGATGGCGCTCATGGCGTCGGGGTTGGGCTTGGCGGCCCCGGCCAGCGCGGAGAGGCTGTTGGGGTTGGTTCCGCCGGGCGTGGTGCCGACAGAGGGCAGTAGGCCCGCAGCGGCTTGGCCGGTGCTGATCAGACCCGCCGGGGACAGCGGGTTGTTGGCGGTCGCAGTGGAGCCGAGCGCGGCACCGATGTCGGTGGCGGGCCCGCGCGCGGCCTGGATGGCGGCGGTAGCGGGCTGGATGTAGGGCGCGTACTTGCCGGGGATCGCGCTGCCCTGGACGGCCTGGATGGCCGCTGCGGGGTCCATGTTGCGCCAGTCGATCCGGCCCAGCGCCATGTAGAACGCGCGGGTGGAGGCCTCGGGGTTCATGCGCTGTGCGACGTCGCCCCACTGCCCGCCGGTGGTCTGGTTGTACAGGCCCACGCCAGTGCCGGAGGTGGCGATGCCGTCGTGCAGGATCTGCTCGGATCCCTCGACTGCTGAGTTGGCCATCACGCGGGGCACGGGAGGGTTCTCTCCCATGGCGCAGGCCAGCGCGAGGATCGCGGCGTCGCTGTTGCGGTAGGTGCCTTGCCAGCTCTGGGCGGCGGTCTCGATGCCCTTGAAGGCGGTCGATGCCGAGGCGGCACCGGGGGTATTGGACTGGCCTGCCGCTGCTGCCTGCTGCATCTGCTGGGCGTGCTGCATGTCGTTGGTGTTCGGGCCCCAGCCCAGCTGGTCGCAGATGTTGATCATGGTCGCGATGTAGTTGGGCGCGCCGATCACCTGCGGGCCCAGCGTGAGCGCGGGGTTGGCCGACGCCGACGCGCCGCCGCCCATCGAGTGGTCGTCGCCCAGGAGCTGCTGCAGGAACGCCTGCACCTTGCCCTCGTCATGGGCCATGTTCTGGGCCTGCCAGTTGCGCACCAGATTCATGAACTTCATGGGGAAGTTCTCGATGATGATCTTGTCCTGATCCCAGCCACCGACGTTGACCAGGACGTCACGCAGGATGGAACCGATCGGCTTGACGCCGGGCACAGTGGTGCCGTCGCCCTGGACCTGGGTGCTCGGGTTTCCCGAGCCGGTGCCGAACAGCGCCATGGATTCGGCGAGGGAGGGGTCCCACCAGGTGTACTTGAGGCGCTTCATGGTGCAGGTGGCGCGGAAGGTCACCGTGCCGGGGTAGAGCTGCAGGTAGGGACAGTCGTCCAGGTAGCCGGAGAAGACCTGGATGGTCTTGATCCGCTTGAGGAACAGGATGACCCGGTCCATGCGGTCGAAGAGGCCGTTGTAGCGCAGGTCGCGGTTGTTCAGCGTGAACTGCAGGCTGGCGGCGGCGTCGATCGGGCGCACCACGCCGCCGTTGACCAGGTCGCTGGAGACGTCGTACTGGCGGTTGCCCCGCGCGATGATGATGCGCGCTGCCGGGTTGTAGACCAGCGTCTTCATCGGTGGCGGGCTCTGGCTGTCGATCTTGGGCCGCCCGCCGACGCCGAGGCTGCCTGACACCGCGCCCTGCATGCCGATGGCGGATCCGATTCCTGGCATCAGCGACCTCCCCCGAGCCAGCCCACGATGGAGCCCAACGATCCCGCAGCGGCCTCGCCGGAGGGCCGGGGCGCATTGGCGTTGATCCGGCCCTGATCTGACGCATTGACCTGGGAGTAACTCACGTCCCCCGCGCGCTGGGACAGCGAGCCCGGGGGCACGGTTAGCAGCGCGTCGGCGTTGGGCGCGCCGTCACGGATCGTGTTGAACAGGCCCCCGTAGATGGCGTCGAAGTCGGTGGCGTAGGAGAAGGCCCGCGTGGTGCCCAGCGAGACGAAGCCCTTGGTGAGCTCGACCTCGATGGTGGTGTGTGGGGCCCACTGGAAGCGCTCGGCCCCGCCCTCGGCCTCCTTGATGATGCCCTGCCAGTTGACGATGTTGCGCTGGGGCCAGTACAGCGTGACCAGCGCGACGTCGTTGGGGTCCTTGCCTTTGAGCAGTTTGAGCTGGATGGAGCGCACGAAGGTCTGCCACTCCTCGAACTCTTTCTGGGAGCGAAACTGCACGTCGAAGCGGATCGAGGGCTGCTGCAGGCGCACCGGGTGGTGCTGCTCGCTGCTGGCGGTCTGGCTCGACGCGGTGGCCGAGAAGACCGGACTCATGAAGGACACGACGTTGAGTCGGACCTCCTGAAAACCCTTGGTGCGGATCCGCAGCTGGCTCATGTGCCGTCCGCCCGGGGCGCTGGCATCTCGAACTGCTCCATGTCGTCTTGGACGTCGAAGACCCAGCCCATGGTGGGGTTGAAGCCGATGCCGCCGAAGTCGACGGTGGGTTCGACGCCGTGGATCTTGACGGGCCGGGAGATGGGCGTGTTGCTCGCGTAGTCGGCCATCAGTTCACCCTCGGAATTGACGTGACAGGGCTGGTCGGGTTGCTGGCATTGCCAGTGAAGCTGCCCATGATGTTGTTCAGCGGGTTGCCGCCGGAGAACATGTTCGTGATGTTGAACAGGTCACGGCGCACTTCGCTGAAGAGGTTGCTGACGACGTCGGTGACGGACTCCTGGGAGTTGTATTTGCCGCGCTTGTAGCCGATGCCGTCTTGCAGTCGGGCGATCTCGGCACCGATGGACTGCGAGCTCAGAACACCAGAGGAGTCCTCCACGACGTTGAAGGCCATGTCCAGCTTGGCGTTTGGACGTCCCACGGAGTCGGTGAAGGGGATCGAGGAGGCGAACACCTTGAGCTTCCAGTTCTTCGTGGTGTACTCGAAGGTCGCGGGCTTGCCGTTGCGCTGGTCGTCCATCAGTTTGCGGATGAAATTGGCGACCTTGACGACATAGGGCCATCCGCCCCAGCCCGCCTCGACCTGGACCTGCAGCTGCGTGATGCGAGTGGACAGGATCTGGATGACGCGCCCGCCGTAGGTGTCCTCGACGTTGGTGTTGAGCACGTACTTCCACTTGATCGAGTTGGGGTTGGTGCGGAAGCGGAAGACCTCGCCGGAGTGCGTGGTGATACTGCAGATACCCCGCGACTGGTTGGCGGCGACCGAGGAGCTGGGCTGTCCGGAGCGGATGCTGCCGACGCGGACCAGCGAGGTGGATACCGGCGCGCTCATCGGTTGCCCACCGGCGCGTTGTTGTCGGTGGCCCCGCCGTACCCGGCGTTGGACTGCATCTGGTTGGTGGTCAGTGGCACGGCCTGGGGGCCGGAGATCGGGCCCTCGTAGCGGACGACGATCGGACTGGCGCTCACCTGGACGTTCTGCTGGCCGACGACCCCGGCGGCGGCGTTGCCGGTGCCGAACTTGCTCAGCGAGGTGGGGCTCTGTCCCGGGGGTGCGATGAGCAGCTCTCCGGCGATGAGCTTGTCGCGCTGCTCGCGGTTGGCCTGATCGAGCTTCTGGGGGTTCTTGCCCTGGGCGTCGTAGACCTTCAGGTTGTCCGCGCCGTACTGCGCCACCGCGCCCTTGAGCGTCTCGGTGGTGTACATGCCCGCGTCGGCCTCATGCTGGCGGTCGATCTCGCCCTTGCGCTTCATGACGGCGTCGGCGGTGTCGTCCAGGTTGGTCCAGTTGAAGGTGAGAAGGTCCTTGCCCATCTCCAACAGGCCACCGCCGAGGTTGCCGACGTGGGTACCTAGCGTGGAGAGTCCCGACATGGAGGCGTCCATGAAGCCGGTGTCGATGGGCTTGACCCCCGCCTGGGTGGCCTCGACTCCCTTGTTGAGCAGGTCGGCTGCGCCGTTGGGGGAGATGAGCTTCTCGTAGAGTCCGCGTGCCTCATTGACGCCGATGGCGAAGCCCTGCTGGTTGCAGATCTGGACGAACATCTCGACGGCCATGTCAGGGTCGGGATTGGAGCGCTGCGCCATCTTGGCGAAGCCCTCCAGCGTCTTCATGGTCTGGGCGTTGAGCTGGCCGCTCTTGGCCAACTTCTGCATGGCCACCCGGGGCGTGACGCCCTGCATGCCTGCCACGCCCGCCTGCGCGGCGGTCTGGGCGACCTGGGAGGCGAAGTTGGGGTTGGCCAGTGCACCAGAGAGCTGTGGTGCCACAGGGGCCAGCAGGGGCGAGTCGGAGAAGGACCCGATGAACTGGGTGGCGATGTCGCCCTGTTGGCCGCTGACACCCAGGTTGGTCATCTGGGAGGTGATGGTGCCAAAGGCCGCTGTGATCTCGCCCTGGCTCTGCGCCGATCCGGAGGCCATGGCCTTGATGTTGGCCAGGCTGGCACCGAGCTGGTCGATGGACATGCCGCCGGACTCGACGTTCTCCTGCAGTAGCTTGACGGAGTCACCGACGGCCATGTTCATGTCTTTGAGGTTCTTGGCGATGAAGCCGGTCACCGAGTCGAACTGGTCGCCACCCATGCCGCCGTTGAGCGCGCCCTGGATGACCTCGCGGGCCTGCGCGGTGGTGATGAAGGGGTCCAGTGCCAACATCTTGGCCTGGGCGTCGTAGCGCATGCCCTCGCTGACACCGCCGCCGGTGGTGGAGCCGAGGTTGCGGTAGTCCTGGATCCGCTCGCCACCCATCTGCAGCAGCTGGTTGGCCGTGAGCGCGAGACCGACGCCCGCGCCGACAGGCCCCAGAGCCGCCCCGAGCTTGCCGAGCATGCCGCCCGCGCCCTCCATACGGCCCAGCATGTCGCGACCCGCGCCCACCATGTCGCCCATGGAAGACCCCGGGCCCATCTCGCCGAGCACCTGTCCGAAGAGGTCCCGGCCCTTCATGGCCTGCTCTTCCATGGCGCGCGGGGACAGGCCCTGATCCTCGTCGGGAGAGTCGCTCTTCTTCTTGCCGGGCACCCGGGGCCGGGCCGCGCCGCCGCCATCGTTGGCGTCCTCGCCGCCGACGGCGTTGGTCAGCGCGTCGGCCAACTTCTTGATCTGCTCATCGCTCATGCCGCCGACGGCCTCGCGGTCGACCATTCCGCGCTGCGCGCCCATCGAGACCACCCGGGCGGGATCCTGTCCGAGCTGGGCGAGATCGCCGCGTCCCAGCGTGGCGTTGCCGAACGGGTTGGCGCTGTCCTGGCCGACGGCCCCGGGGATGCTGCCGAAATCGCCGAGCTTGCCCTTGAGGTCGATGGCGCGCTCGACCTGATCGCACCATTCACCGAGCTTCTGGGTGGCGATCTCGGCGATGACCGGGATCTTCTCCAGGTAGTCCTTGTGGTCGCCCTGGGACCGGGCGGCGGCCTCCATGGAGATCCGGTAGGCCTCGGTCTGCTTGGCCAGCGCGGTCAGTGTCGTGAGCGCCTGCTCGGGCACCTCGACGTTGAGCTTGGCCGAGACGCCCTCGGTGGTCTCCTTGAATCCGCTATCGCCCGGAGGCATCAGACCTCCAGCCCGTAGTACTCGACGTCAGCGCCGGAAAGCTCACGCGGGCGCTCCAGTTCATTGCCGTAGCGCGCCAGGAACTCATCCACCTCGCGGGGATCGGCCACACCCGCGTACGCCTCGCCGCCGACCATCTCCTCATCCTTGGCCATCCCGTGCAGCTCCATCCAGCGCTGCGGGAAGAGCTCGAAGGTCTGCAGCTCCTGGATCTGGCGCACGTCCTCGTTGTTCTGTCGCCGGTCCATGTAGATGTAGTAGATCAGG
>Ga0209174_10000628_pt1 | contig 26013 bp, 25 predicted proteins | sample JI91814BDNA_FD_187505 | JGI IMG/M metagenome (GOLD analysis project Ga0209174, IMG submission 187505) | Wastewater effluent complex algal communities from Wisconsin, to seasonally profile nutrient transformation and Carbon sequestration -... | ecosystem: Engineered > WWTP > Effluent > Algae...
CTGTTTAATTGATTCTAATTTTGTGATCTCATCAGAAATACTTTTTTTTAGAGTATAACTATAGTCGCGGTTATCGCTAATGCTCTGGTTGGTGTTTTTCAGCTCGGCAATATCTCGCTCTAATATGGAAAATAACTTTAGAACTTCTGTTACCTTAATTTTGATAAACTCTTTCATCGCTAAATTCGATGATTGTTTTACCAATCAATCTAGCAAGAATGAAACCGTTTTCTTATTAATTTTTTATAAAATCAAAAATATATATTTGTATTCCAAGGCTAATTTTTTTTGCATGTTCCTATGAGCTTACAAGAAATCGAAGTGCAAGTTGAAAAAATTGATAATATTTTTGTCATGCGCCTTGAAGGAGCAATATCCTCTTTTACTTATAAAAAATTTATCGAAGAAGTTCGAAAATGCAATCGTAAGGGTGGGTTAATTATTGATATGGAAGAGGTTACAGCAATTTCTTCGATGGGAATTGCAGCACTAAAAGAAATCAGCGATATGAGCTATAAGTCTGGCAATAAAATCGTCTTTTTAAATCTTTCTATGAATGTGAAACAATCCCTTCAAATGGTTGGGCTCAGCAAAGTTTTTAACGTAGCGCCAAATGAGGAATTAGCCATGAAAATGGCATCTAAACCAAGCAGGTAATCATGGGTATTTTTAATTATAAAAGAAAGCTTTTTCATCTATTAGGATTTATTCTTCCCTATCTTTATTATAATGATATTTTTAAGGATGCTTTTGGACTCACGTATGCATCGAGAGCAATTATTTTTTCTCTTTTAATGTTACAGGGATTCATTCTTGTAACAACTGAATTTTTACGATTAAAAAACCCCGCTTTCAAGAAATGGTTTTCTGAAAATTTCGGAGCCTTAATGAAAAAGGAAGAAGAAACAAGAATGAATGCTACAATTCCTTATATGCTTTCCAATGCAATTGTAGTTTTATTCTTTCCTCCTGAGTTTTACTTCTTTGCTGTTGGATTCTTATTAATAGGAGATCCTGTTGCCGCCTTCTTTGGTGCTAATTATGGAAAATACAGATTTTACAACGGTAAATCATTAGTTGGCGTAGTATCATTTATCATTGCTGCTTGCTTAGTTGGTGTCCTTTTTATGGCTATTTTTCAAAATACAAAAGAAGGATCTTTATTTGCTCTATTCACTAAAGAAGGACTAAATGTAAAAGCATTGATTGCTGTTTTACTCTCTGCCATTATTTCGGGGCTAACAGAATTTTTCTCCGGACATGCTTGGAATGGATTTTTAGATGACAATTTGACCATTCCACTTGCGGCAGCGTTTACTCTTGCTTTAACTTTTGTTTTATTTTTTAACATCAATGCGAGTGAACTTTTTTTCCCGATCTTTGATTTGTATAACAAACCTTGAGAAACTTTGTAAAAGCAAAGAAATTATCTCTCACAGAGGGCACGGAGTTCACAGAGAGTATTGAGTCTTTTCTCAGTGTGCTCTGTGAGAAAATCATGCTTCTACATAACCCCTGGGACAGAATAGCAAAGAAACAAAAATGCAGCTTCCCTTTGCAAAAGTGCAGAAACACTACTTGGAAGCGTTTAGACCAAACGCATTTTTTTGAATTAGAAAAGTGCAATTACCTTTGGCGTTCAGTATAAGAAATCTGTATTATATTGACATTTACAGGTTTTTTACAACACTGACTTCGAGGTGACGAATGCGTAAGGTTATAGAATATTTTCTTTCCAAAAGTCTTTTATTAAATCTACTTACAGCTCTGATAATTCTTGTTGGCGGATTCAAGGCATTTACCATGAATCGAGAAGCCTTTCCGAATATTAATTTTGATATTGTGACTGTAACAACCATATACCCCGGTGCTTCCCCGTCGGAGGTTGAAAAGCTTGTAACAAAGCCAATCGAAGATAGTATCAAATCAGTTGATGGGATCAAAGAATTCAGATCAGCTTCTATTGAAAACCGTTCCGGTATAGTTATCACAATTGACCCAAATGTTAAGGATTCACAGAAAGTTGTAGACGATATAAAATCTGCTGTTGATAGAACAGAGGATTTACCGGAAGATTCTAAAAAACCAATCGTTCAGGAAATTACTTCCAGCAGAAATCCAGTCATCGAAATTAATATAGGCGTTAAGCCTGATGCAAACGGTAATCCAGTATTATCCGAAAAAGAATTTAAATTAAAAGCAAAGCAATTAGAAGATTTACTCCTTGATATTTCCGAAGTAGGAAGAGTTGTTCGGCGTGGATACAGAGAAGCAGAAATGCATGTAGATATAGATCCATTTGCTCTTGATAGATTATCTCTTAGCACAAACCAAATAATCATGGCACTCAAAGGAAAGAATATTAATTTTCCGGGTGGAACAATCGCCGATGCAGGTAAAGAAGCTATAGTAAGAACAGTAGGCGAATTTGATACAGAAAGCGAAATAGAAAAAGTATTCATTCGATCAAACGATGCAGGCCGCGCAATAACTTTAAAAGAAGTAGCTAAAGTCAAAGAAGACTTTGAAGACAAACAATACATTGAGAAGGTTAATGGTCTTTATTCAATAGTATTAGTTGTAGTTAAAAAAGAGCGTGGCGATGCGATAAAACTTGTAGACAAAGTAAAGAAAGTAGTCGGAGAATATGGCGCAACGCAAAAAGAATCCATAACTTTATCCTATGTAAATGATTTATCAAAATATATTCGACGCCGCTTAGATGTATTGGTATCGAACGGATTACAGGGATTTACCTTAGTTGTAATTTCACTCTTTTTCTTTTTGGGTTGGCGCGTTGCTATAATGGTTGCACTCGGTCTTCCGTTAGCTATGGCACTAACGTTTATAATCCTCGATTATATGGGCATGACTTTAAATCTAATTTCTATGCTCGGTCTTATTATTGTCGTAGGTATGTTAGTCGATGATGCAATTGTTATAAGTGAAAATATTTATCGATACTTAGAAGAAGGAATTGAACCTTATGAAGCATGTATTCGTGGAACAATTGAAGTCATAGCTCCGGTCACTGCAACTATTACTACAACGATTGCTGCGTTTGGTCCAATGCTTTTCGTAACCGGTATCTTTGGAAAGTTTATCTATTCCATTCCTATGGTAGTTATAATAGCATTATCCTCATCTTTATTTGAAGCATTTTTTATATTGCCTTCGCACATCTATGATGCAAATAAACATGGAATTAAAAAAGGGGAAATCAAAGAAGAAGGACATTGGTTTGCCAGAGTTAGAGAAAGATTTTATCGTCCTTCCCTCTCCTGGGCACTAAGGCATACTAAGCTAACTATTTTGATTTTATTATTAACTTTTGCTGGAGCCATTGCGCTCAATGCAAAGTTCGGCAAATTCAAATTATTCCCTGGCGGTATAGAAGTATTTATCGTAAAGATCACTGCTGAAACTGGACTAACACTTGAAGAGACGGAAAAGTTTGCACGCGCAATTGAAAAAGAGATTTCTCTTTTAACTCCGTATCAAGAAAAACCGGTTACAGGATTTTTTACCAAAATTCAATACTTCTTTCATTCTATTGGAATTGGAGTTCAAGAAAAATTTCATACGGGTGAAGTAGATAATTATGTTACTCGCGTTGGAATTATTCAAAAAGATGTAAACGATCCATTTACAAAACGAGGAAAAAATTTCGCACAGGTAGTAGTTTACCTTACGCCTGATGCAGAAAGAAAAAGAAGCACAGAACAAATTATTAACTATGTAAGAAAAAGAACAGAATGGTTGATGAATGAAAAGGCCCTTGCAGTCGCCAAACAAAAAGAAGCCGCTCGAATCAATCAAGAAAAAGCTAAGAACAAACAATCGGAATTAGAAAATATACCAATAGAAATTCCAGAAGAATTTAAAGACTTAAAAGGAAAACTGGTTTCTCTTGATTTAGAAGCAATTCAAGGTGGACCGCCAGTTGGAAAACCAGTTGCAATTGAAATTAGAGGGGATGACTTTACGACTCTAAAAAAATCGCACAGGAATTTAAAAACGTTATGGGACAGGTAGATGGTGTTATTGATATTGGAGATGATTTTAATGATGGAAAAGATGAAATACGTTTAACCATTGATGAAGCATTGGCAGCACAAGCCGGTGTATCCGTTCAACAAATTGCTTTAGCAGTAAATACCGCTTACCAGGGAACAGTGGCAACTACGATTAAGCGCGCGGAAGAAGAAGTAGATGTACGCGTTCGTTTTCCTGAAAATTTTAGAACCTCTATTCGTTCTTTAGATAAAATATTTGTAAATAACAATATGGGAAATTTGATTCCAATTTCCAGGATGACAAAGTATCAAAAACTTCCCGGTATTGCCTCTATCAATCATTTAGATGGCAAACGATTATTAACCGCAACGGCAAATCTAGATGAAACGCGAACAACTTCTATGAAGGCGAATCAGGAAATAAAAAAACTGGTAGATGCAGCAAAGATCATTGATAAGTATCCAGGCTATCGTGTTCGTTACGGTGGTGAAAATAAGGATACAGAAGAATCGCTTGCGAGTTTAGGAAGATCATTCTTAATCGCATTCTTTATTATTTTTATAATTCTAGTTTCTTTATTCAGGTCATTTATTCAACCTTTGATTGTGGCTGCGGCTATTCCATTTTCTTTTATTGGAGTTATTCTTGCCTTCGTTACACACGGACAATATTTTAGTTTCTTGAGCTTTATAGGAATTGTTGGTCTTGCAGGTATTGTTGTAAATGATTCAATAGTTCTCGTTGACTTTGCAAACCAACTTAGAATCCAAAGACCCGATATGAGTTCTTATGAGATATTGCTCGAAACAGGTTGTGTTAGATTACGCCCTGTTATCCTCACGACAGTTACGACCGTTCTTGGAATATTGCCTACAGCGTATGGCATCGGAGGAGCAGATCCATTTTTAATGCCAATGGCTTTAGCTATTGGATGGGGATTAGCATTTGCTACTTTCTTAACTTTAATTATAGTTCCAGTTCTTTACAAAATGGTTATGGATTCCCAAAATTGGCTAAGTGAAAAAGTATTTAAAAAAAATAAAGTAGCAACAGTATTATAATAAATTTAGATAAAAATCTACAGAAAAAGTAATAAATATAAGAATTTGTAAATAGTTAATATGAAATAATTAATCTAGCTAATCAATATTAGCCTTTCCAAGTTCTTATTAAAATAGAAGGAAATTAAATGAGTTTAAATTGTGGTATCGTTGGACTTCCAAATGTTGGAAAGTCTACTATTTTTAATGCGCTCACGAAAGCAGGAGCGCAAATGGCAAATTATCCGTTCTGCACTATTGAGCCAAATAAAGGAATTGTGGAAGTTCCCGATAAAAGATTAAATCGTTTAGCAGAAATTTACAAACCAAAAAAAATAATTCCAACCGTTATGGAATTCGTAGATATTGCAGGTCTTGTAAAAGGTGCAAGCACTGGAGAGGGACTTGGAAATAAATTTCTATCTCATATACGAGAAGTAGATGCAATTTGTCATGTGGTAAGAGCATTCGAAGATACTAATATAACGCATGTCCATGGAAAAGTAGATCCGGTTGAAGATGTAAGCATTGTAAATTATGAATTGATTCTATCTGATTTAGAAAGTTTAGAAAAACAATATCCTAAATTACAAAAGTTAGGAAAAACAAATAAAGAAGCTGCAGAATCTACAGCAGTGATGGAAAAAATAATCAATGTCTTAAAAGAAGGAAAATGTGCGCGGCTTTTAGATTTAACTGCCGATGAAAAAAAGATCGCACAGAAGTTTAATTTAATTACATTAAAACCAGTTCTCTATTGCGCTAACGTTCTTGATTCTGACATAAAGAATACAAACAATCCACTTCTAGAAAAAATTTACAAAATGGCAAAAGAAGAAGATGCAGAAGTCGTTGTATTATGTGGAAAAATTGAAGAAGAAATATCTGGACTTGATCCAGAAGAACAAATAGAATTTTTAAAAGATCTGGGTGAAACAGAAAGTGGACTCAATCGAATGATTCGCTCGGCTTATAAGCTTCTTAATCTAGTTACTTTTTTAACTGCGGGAGAGCAAGAAGTTAGAGCCTGGACAACGTTAGTCGGAAGCACAGGACCAAAGGCAGCTGCTGTAATTCATTCTGATTTTGAAAAAGGATTTATTCGCGCTGAAGTAATGACATTCGAAGACATTGATCGTCTCGGTAGTCCTCTCAAAGTTAAAGAAGAGGGAAAATTAAGACTTGAAGGCAAGGACTATATTGTGCAGGATGGGGATGTAATCTATTTTAGAATAAATGCCTGATTAAAAGAGGCTATTTAATATTAGCCTCAGACTTTATTCTAGTGAGGAATTTTGACCAGTCAAAGAATTTCAATTTCAGATTTTGTATCGGATTTTTGGCTTTAATATACTAAGCTAGACAATAAAAGAAGCAAACGAATTACTTTCAAGGTTAAATAGTCTTACTTAAAACAAATTTTATTTATTTATATATTCAACTTGAATTAGATTGTCGTTAAGGATAACCTTTGTTATCCCACCGTAGCTAATATTCAAGCGAAAAGAATTTTCCAGTGGTAATCCCAGAATAAAGGAAAGTAGGGCACGAATCACGCCTGCATGTGAGATTAGGATTGTATTTTTTTGGGAAAGAGTTATTTCTTCCCAGAAGGAAATAACTCTTTTAGAAAGTTGTTGATAGGATTCTCCATCCGGTATTGGATTGTTTACGAAATCAGAGTGCCATATATCAAAACTATCTTTTCCTATTTCATCCCATGTTTTATTTTCCCAGGAACCAAAGTTTAATTCCATTAGCCGCAGATCAGTTTGAAATTTATTTTCAAATAACTTGTTTGCCAATTTTTCACAGCGAGTCAGAGGACTTGAATAACAAACCATATTATTTCTATCTGGAATTTTTTTTTCTAATTCGATATACTCATCTTCAAAACTATCTGCAAGCTCAACATCTGTTTGACCGTAACAAATATTCTTTGGAAGTTTAACTCTGGTATGGCGAACTAGATAAACTTCCATTGTAATAATAAAAATATTCCAAAATAAAATACTATTTCACTCACTTGCTGTGCTGCCCCAAGGCAATCGCCTGTATACCCACCTATTTGTTTTTTAAAATAATACGATAGATACCATCTTGTAAAAAGAAGAGGAATGATGATTAGAATTACAAAAACTTTCTTAAATAGAAGTAAGGGTAATAAACCAAAAATAGATGCAACGATTAAAGAATGCAAGGGAAGAGCGGTAGATAATGGCTTAGCTTTTCCGTGCTCTTTTACATAGACCATTGAATAGAGTAGGCTAATCGAAATTAGTCTACTTGTAGAATGTCCAGCTACAATCACAATTGGAATCATCATAGGTTGAATTTCACAAAGGAGTAAAAATTTTAAAGTTAAAAGAAGTAAAATTCCAATTGCTCCATAGGCTCCTATTCTTGAATCTTTCATTATTTCTAGAATTTTTTCTTTTGTGTATCCGCCACCAAAACCATCACAGGTATCTGCAAACCCATCTTCGTGAAAAGCACCTGTTATTAAAATAGATGCTATCATAGAAAGTAATACGGCGACCTTTAAAGGAAGAATTAGACTTGAAAACATAAATACTGTGGCGCTTAACGCACCAACTAAAATTCCAACGAGTGGAAAATAGCGAGAAGACGCATTTAATTTTTCTTGAGAATATTCCAGAGTAGGAACCGGTAGTCTTGTAAAAAACATTAAGGCTGTAAAAAATAATTCTAATTCTCTTTTCATGATTGATTTGCAACCCCTGCCTCTTCAAAGGAGGCCATATCATTTAAAAATTTTACGGATGCAGCTACAATTGGATAGGCGAGTGCTGCTCCTGTTCCTTCCCCCAAGCGCATTCCAAGGTTTAATATCGGTTTGCCTCCCATGTTTCCTAAAATCATTTCATGTGCTCTTTCTCCGGAAACATGACTGAATAAAGTATAATGAATTACATCCCTGTAAAAACTTTTAGCAAACAATAGAGCTGTTGTTACAATAAACCCATCAATTAAAATTATCATTTTATTTTCAGCTGCTTGTAAAATGGCTCCAACCATCATTGCAATTTCAAAACCACCGAGAGTATAAAGTATAGACATTGCATCTGTGGTAGTATGAATTGATGCTGCCTTTTTTAAGAGTTCCTTTTTTTTCTGGAGATGCTCATCATTTGATCCTGTTCCTCTTCCCACACAGTTTTCGATTGGAAGATTTAATAATTTACTCACTAAAAGAGCGGATACTCCCGTATTGCCGATACCCATTTCACCGAATCCAATGCAATTGCAACCCTGTTCATAAATTTCTGAAACAATTGCAGAACCAAGCTCAATAGCTTTTTCACATTCTTCTTTGTTCATAGCTGGTTCTTTTAAAATGCTTTTTGTTCCAAATCCAATTTTAGCATGAATTAAATTTTCAGCACCTTCAAAATCATAATTCACACCGGCATCGACTATTTTTAAATCTATATTATTTAAATCGCAGAAGGAATTAATCGCAGCACCGCCTCTCAAAAAGTTCATTACCATTTGGTAAGTAACTTCTTGAGGATAAGGGCTAATGCCTTCCCTTGCTATTCCATGATCGGAAGCAAAAACAACGATAGTAGGCTTTTTTAGTTTTGGGGTAGTGGTGCTTTGAATTAAACCAATCTGCATTGCAATGTCTTCTAGTTTTCCCAGAGAGCCAATCGGTTTTGTTTTTGTATCAATTTCTTTTTTTAATTCGGGTAATACTTCTGAGCCGGGTTTAGTTATGGTAAATTTTTTTAACAAAATTATTTTCCTGTAGATGAATCTATAAAATCATAATTTAAGATTAAATATATTGTCATCTCGAAAAATAATTATAAGAAATACTTCTTCTTTAAAAGGTTACAAAGTAAACTATTCCAATACTTTGAAGTCTATTTTTTAATTCTCTCTGCAAGTTCTAATTTTCCTCCTTTATAAAATCCGTATAAAATACATTCACAGGTTTCCCACATATCATCGGGATCAGTAACTCCTTTTGTATTTAGTGGAGTGCAATCATAGGTGCCTGCGTGTTCTATTTTATCATTCAGATTTACAATTTCTGATAGAATTTCTTTTTCTTTTGCTAAAGATAAATTCATATTAGCCTCTTTGACAGATTCTAACATTCCACGAAAAAGTTTTTGCTTTCCGTTAAAAAGAGAATTATTTCTACAACTGCTTTCTTTTGTAATTTTCACTTTCTTCATTGCAATATAACTTGCTCTATCTTTTTGTTTTATATAGAAGTATTCCTGTAAATCACTTCCACAAATAGAATTATTTCTTAGCTTTAGCGGCGAATAATGCCAAACAAAATCAAATTTCCAAATTTGTCCCTTGGTTGGCGCTGAAATTTTTTCACAGGGATCAGGAAGTAAATGAAGTAGTATTGCAGTCGCCAAATATAAGAACATAATATCTCTCTTGTTGATAATTGCTTATTTTTTGAATATTGCTTTGCGTTAAATCAACTCTGAATTAATTTTGCATATAGAATGAATTATTCAAGGAAAATATATTTTCTTCTTCTATTTAGTCTCGCGAGCTTTTTGTATTGTCGCCCTTTTAATTTTGATTCTGCCAAATACCTTAAAGGAGAATATAAAATTATTCAACTTAGTAGTATAAATGAAAGCACGCCTGAAACTTGTGAAGAATTTCCTTATAAAATCCAGGTGCCATCGGCTGTAACTTCTTATGAGCAGTTTAAGTCCTTTCAATATTTCGCTTATTGCATTCCTATTACAATTGATTTAGAATCAAATATTGATTGGGGACTTTTTCTTGGATTCATAGATAATAATCACCGAATTTTTTTAAATGGAAGACTCATTTCGTCAACAGAGTCTAAGGAAAAACGTGGTTATTCTCTCTTTTACGAAAATCCAATTATACTTCCTTTAAAAAACTACGAATTAAAAAAAGAAAATACTGTAATTGTAAAAGTGAAAAAATTTAATCCATACTCGGAAGAAGGTGGTGGGATTTATTCTGGAATTATTAAACTTGATGACTATGAAAAAATCCTCACAGAAAATCATATTTCAAAGGCTTACGGGCTTGGTAAGAATGTTTTATTTTTATCTACTTCCCTTTTATTTTTTATCTTATTTTTTTCCAGAACGGCTAATCGAGAGTATCTCTGGTTTGCAGTATTTCTACTTGCAATAACTATTTATGAATTTTGTAGATTGGAGATTAAACAGGATTTAGGAATTCAATTAGTAATACTAAAATATATCGAATACCTTATTCTGTGTTTTTTATTGCCTATTTTTTCTCTCTTTTTATATGCAATTTTATACAAAAGTAAATATCATATTATACCTTTCAGCATACTCGGCGGGGGATTTATTTTTTTTAATCTTTTTATTTTTGCTGATGATATTTATCAAGTTGAGTTACTAAATACAAAATACCATATTCCTTTTTTGCTTATAACATGCCTTATTCTTTTTATAGTTACTCTACGAGAGCTTTATAAAAAAAATTCTCGGGCATTACCTGTGTTTTTAAGTTGTTTAATTCCATTTGCAGTAACATTTTTTGATATCCTGAATAAAAAATACCAATTTTCGCCAGCACTTGCAAATATTCAAATCAGTGGCGACTCAATTTTAATTTTAGTTACCACAATGACTTTTTACGTGTCTTACGGGTATTATTCGCTACAAAAGAAATTGGAAAATACAATGCATAAAGAAGAAACCCTGCGTAAAACTTTTCAACTCTATGTTCCACCTAGAGACATTGAAAAAATTTTAAGTAACTTCAACGCAAATGAAGAGTTATTAAACCTGGGAGAATTAGAAGAAAAAATAATTTTATTCTGTGATATAAGAAATTTCACAGACCTCTCAGAAAAATTAAATCCAAATCAAACTGTAAATTTTTTAAATTCTTATTTCAAAACATTTAACAGGATCATTATTGAAAATGGTGGAGTGATTGATAAATTGATTGGTGATTGTATAATGGCTCGTTTTGATTCAGGTAAAGACTTTGATGCAGTTAATTGTGCTTTAGAAATGATCAGCGCTCTTATTCCCTACAACCGGGCAAGAAGAAAAATGGCAACGGGACAAGTTTCCCACGGAATAGGAATAGCTGTAGGGAAAGTGATTGTAGGAAATATTGGCTCAATTAATAAAATGGATTATACAGTAATTGGAGATACTGTAAATATTGCATCGAGGTTAGAGAGTTTAACTAAGTTTTATCAAGTATCTATCCTTGTTACAGAAAAAGTACAACTTAGATTGCAGGATAAAATTTTATTTAGAGAGATTGATACAATTCAAATTAAAGGAAAGAAAAAAATTACAAAAATATTTGAACCTCTTGGAATTATAAATTAGAATGTAAATTAAATAATCAATAAACGAATAAAGTATTTGATTTTAAATCATCATTAGTTTTTAAAGAATATTATGAAAGTGCGAAGTCCAAGAGTTCTTGTTGTAGATGATGATAAATATTTGTTAGAAGTTTTTAAAATTTCTCTCGAAGTATTAGATTTTGAAATTGAAGCCATTTCCGATTCAGGAAAAGCTTTATCTCTTATTTCCGAAAAAGATTTTGATTTAATCTTTTTAGATTTAAAAATGCAACCTATTGATGGGATGCAAATTTTAAAAGAAGTTAAAAAAGTTAAACCTGAAACAACTGTCATTATTATTTCAGGAAATAGCGGATTAGATGATGCTCTAAAAGCTGTAGATTTAGGTGCCTACCATATTCTGCAAAAACCGGTTCAAATTAAAGAGCTTCAATTTTTCGCCAAGAAAGCCTGGGAATACCATGCAATCAAATCAGAATTGAGAGAATTAAAAGAAGCTGCATTCTCCAATAAAAAGGGCAATTTCATTACTCAAAATTCTTCTATTTTAAACAGTGTTGACACAACCTTAAAAATGGCTGAGAGCAATATAAATATTTTAATACGAGGAGAAAGTGGAACAGGTAAAAAGCTAATTGCAGAATTAGTTCATCAAAAAAGTGCAAGGTCGAATAATCCATTCGTAGTCGTTAATTGCAATGTTCCAGAAAATTTACTAGAGCAAGAATTATTTGGATTAAATGCTGACTCAACAATCCAGGCTGCGAATATGAGCGGCAAATTAGAAGAAGCCAATGGAGGCACAATTGTCCTAGATGAAATTGGTGAGTTATCTCATTCCATTCAATCTAAACTATTATCTGCCATTCAATCAAACAATCCCAAACTCGACATTCGTTTTATATCCACAACAAATATTGACATTGAAGAAACATTAAAAGAAAAACTCTTTCGAGAAGATTTATTTTACCGTTTAAATGAAGTTAGTATTAAACTCATTCCTCTTCGGGAACGTCCTGAGGATATTGAGTTATTGTTCTCGCATTTCATTCATCGCTTCCAAAAAGGAAAAGAGATGAGACTTTCTGGAGATGCATTTCATTTATTAAAGCTCTACCGATGGCCGGGTAACGTTTTAGAATTTAAGAACGTTATACACCGAGCTGCCTTACTTACAAAATCTGATGTAATTGAACCAATTCATCTTCCTGATGAAATTCAATTTAGAAATCGCAAAGATGATATGGATTTAATTTCTTTAGAAGAAGTTGAGCTTATTCATATTAAGAAAGTATTAAATCGTACAACAGACTACAAAGTTGCAGCAAAGATTCTAGGAATCGATGCCGCCACGCTTTGGAGAAAAAGAAAGAAGTATAAGATTTAGAAATCAGCAAAGATCTCATGACTGCTACCGCCACTTCCTCCGCTGCTACCACCACCGGAGGAACTACCTCCGCTGGAGCTACCACCACTGCTTCTACTTCCTCCGCCACTGCTACTTCTACTACCAGAGCTAGAACTTTTTGAAGAGGATCCAGAGCCCCCACCACCGCAGTTAGAATCACAATCTATAGAATAGAGTTGACAAATTAAAAGATTATTCGTGGATATTGTGCTATTGTTATTTAATGCAATTACACAAAGTCCAGTTTTATCAGAACATTTTCTCTTACAACTTGAAATCTGAGACGATGAAGTGCAGTCGACCAAGACAAACCCTAAAAATATAAGTAAAAATCCAAATAGTTTTTTCATATCAAACTCCTTATTAATTTAATTGTAGCAAATTAATCCCAGTCTGTATATAGGTAATAAAGGAATAGAGGGAAACTACCTATGCTCCTTCCATAAAAATAGGCAGCTATTCTTCTCTGCAAAAGGTTACGAGTAAGGAAGGCTAGAAATAATTATGAAATTTTTATTACAACAAGAGAAGCGATTTTATTTTTTTGCATTCTTTGTATTATTTATGACCTTTTGGATAATAGAAGATATATTATCGTTGTATCTAAACGCTCATTGGCTTCATTACTCTCAAACATACTTTACTTTTATGGAAACTGTGATTGCGGTCTTTTCAATCGCTGGAATTTATTTTTTATATCAGGAACTAAAAGATAATAAACACAATATTGATTCCGCAAAAGAGGTAATTGAGAGTCTTAAATCTAAAAATCAAAAACTAAATGATATGAACTTAGGATTCTGGAATTCAATTCAAGACCAATTCAAATCCTGGAACTTAACTCAAACAGAAAAAGATGTAGCCATTTTACTTTTGAGAGGACTATCAAACCAGCAGATAGCTGCCATTCGTGGAAAAAGTTTAAAGACAGTAGAAAACCAGGCATTTTCAATCTATCAAAAATCGGGAACAACAGGGAAGCTTGAGTTTATAGCTTTTTTTATTTCTCCTTTATTGCCAGAAGAGGATTGAGGAAATGTTTTTGACCTATAAGGTTTCCTTCAAAAGATAGAAAATAAGGTTTAATACAAAAGAGGAACTTATCAGTCCATCTAACAAAACAATTTTCAATCCTGAAGAGCTAGAATACCATGCTTCCTGTGCTGAAGGTCTACACGAATTCTTAGAATCTGAAATTCGAAATGCAGGTTTAAAAATAACTTCAGCCAACAGAGGCGGAGTTTTTTTTAGAGGAAAGAAAACATCCATTCAGCTTTTTCTTTTAACAACTCGCTTTTCTTCGCGTGTTTCTTTTAGTATCTCTCAATTAAAAGTAATTGATGCAGAAGATTTATATGAGCAGGCTGTTAGGCTGCCCTGGGAACAAATCATAGCAAAAGGATTAAGTTTCAAAATTGACTCTAACACTAAAGACAATTTAAAAGACTCCCGTTATGCACTATATAAATTTAAAGATGCGATAAAAGATAGACTTAGAGAGAAGCGAGAAGAAGAAATTGAAGTTGATAGAGATGAGCCAGATATTGTTTTTCATATAAGATCAAATCGTGATTTTGTAAATATTGAATTATCCGTTAGTTCCCAACCCTTCAATAAACGGGGTTATAGATTAGAATTTTTAGATGCACCTATTCGCGAGAATATGGCGCAGGCATTGATACATTTTTCTGGATGGACAAAAGACGATGTGTTAATCGATCCAATGTGTGGATCTGGAACTATTTTAATTGAAGCTGCCTTGCTACTTAAGAAAAAGTATATCAACGAAAATCTTTTAAATGAATCAGCAGTTTATAAAATGCTATTTGAAAAATACGTTAGTCCAGCACAGGAATTGAATTCAGGAGAGCCTAAATTATTTGGTTATGATATTAATCCTAAAGCAATTCAAATTGCTAGAGATAATGCCAAGCGAGCCGGAGTTGATAAATTAATCCAATTTGAAAAATCCGATATTTTAAATTTATCCAATTATGGAAAATGGAAGTCAGGACATATAGTCATGAATCCCCCATACGGAGAAAGACTTGGAACAAAGGAAGATTTAAAAATTCTATATGGAAAAATTTCTTCTCTTTTAAAAAAGGATTTTCCTGGATTTCGATTTACTGTAATCAGTGGCGACAAATCATTATTAGGCTTCTTTAAATTAAAAGAAGATAAAGGAATGAATGTAGCAATAGCAAAAATGAAAGGTAAATTTGTTTCTTATGAATTAAAATGAAAAGTTCGACTGAGAAATTACAAAAATTTTTCGAGATGACTGGAAACGAGGCGGATAGCCTAATCTTCCTGAAAAGTTTTCGCTCCATTGATCCGGAAAAATTTTTATTGATCTATGCAGAAACAGAAATAGTCCTCGAGTCATTTTCCAATTTTTTCTATGATCTTAAAATGCTTTATTCATTAGAGCTATTTCCCGTTATCCTCACAGGACAGGATTCCATTTCTTACATTGAGTTATTTTTTAAAAGTGTTTTCTCCGATAAAAGGGAATCCCAAAGAAATAAAGAATTAAGATGTGATATAATCCCCTTTTCAACGAAAAATATTAAGAACAAAATAAAAAATACAATCAAGAAAAAACATATTCCATTTGTTGTAATAGACTCTGATAAAGAATACCTATCAATCGCATCTCTATTGGCAAAAAATCTTTTTACGAATAAATTTTTAATACTGTCTTCCCAGGGCGGACTCCGATACAAAAAAACAAACGAGAAAATTTCAATTATAAATATTCGAAGTGATTACAATTCATTAGTCAATGATGATTTATTAGATGAATCTCAATTAGAATTGATTGATAAGCTAAAAGACTTTTTAGAAAACCAGATTACTCATTCAATGAATATCGCAATCACATCTCCGATGACTTTACTTAAGGAGCTTTTTACAGTAAAGGGAAGTGGAACTTTTATTAAACTCGGAAGTGAAATCAAACACATTCAAAATATAAATTCAATTGATAAGAAAAAGTTATCAAACCTACTAGAGTCTGCATTTAGAAAAAAAATAAATCCTGAATTCCTGGATTCTAAAATTGATTCTATTTTTTTAGAAGCAAATTATAGAGGTGCAGCACTATTAAAAGAAAATGAATTTGGCTTTCTACTTTCAAAATTTGCAGTCGATGAAATTGCAAGGGGAGAAGGAATTGGAAGAGATGTATGGAATGAAATGAAAAGACAGCATAAAACAATCTTTTGGAGAGCAAAGCCAGAAAACCAAATCAATAAATGGTATGCCAGAGAATGCCAGGGAATGGACAAAGGAAAAGATTGGAATGTATATTGGATTAATTTAGAAATTGAAAAAATTCCCGGGGTATGTAAATACCTTAGAAACCAGGATCAGGATTTTATTTCATGAATTATTTTTTCTATGATGGAAATTGTGCATTCTGTTCTAAGGCAGCGATGCGGCTAAGAGAGTTATGCCTCTCAGATAAAATTAAATTTTCATCTTTCAGGGATTTTTCAGAAAATCAATTGCTACAAATACATAAATCTTTAACACTTGAGGTTCTTACCGGAAATGTTCAATATATCTGTGAAGGAATTCGTTATCCAGGTTTTTTTGCTATTCGTAAAATTTCTTCCCGATTGAAATACTATCGATATTTTTTTTGGATCTTATATTTGCCGTTAGTTCCAATCATTGGAATTTTAGTTATGAACTATTTAAAACAGAGAACAGGCCATGAATCTAAAGAATGAAATAAGTATCGCTATTCATAAATCAGCAACTCTTCCCGAATTAAAGTCCATTTTAATCGGTTACAAAGAAAACGGAGGGACTCGAGAAGATGCTCATTTACTCCTCTATGAATTATTACAAGAAGCTTCGACAGAATTAGAAGATAATCTACTCCGAGAATTATTAGATTTTACAATTGGCTTTTCTGGAAAGATAGAGACTATATGGGATTAGCCTCAACTTTTTCCAATCCTTCATAAAATAACAACCTTGCATCTAACGCTTTCTTGTTTCCTTCAATAACCTGTTTTTTCTTTTCTGATGTATCGCAAACTTTTTCAATTAATTTAAATAGTTGATCACTATGGGATTCATCCGCCTCCAAATTTACTTCAAAGAAAAAAGCCTTTGGTAGATTTTCTAACTTCATTAATTTCTGGTATGACTCATACATTTGCCCATATTCTAACTTAAGCAAATACTCATTAGCCGGCCCTAGTGCACCTAAGGCAGAATAAAAATTTGAATTAGTCAGTTCTTTCATATCTTGTAAATATCGAACAGTATGTGGAAGAACTTTTAGACTAGTATCTGAAATACCAATTTCACTTAAAAATTTTGTTAATACTCTGACATGGGAATTATTTGCATTACCTTCACCGAGTTCTTCCCAAATATTGTGAACTAGTAATATTTTTGCATCAACATCATTTGTAAGACTTGCTGTCCATAAAAACCAGTTCACAAAATCTACAGATACAAAGTATTCCTGACTCAACCAGAGGCATAAATCTGATTTTGACAAATTTTCTTTTTTATCCAAAAGCCATTTTGTCTTTAGAACAGAATGATTTTCTACTTCTTCTTTTAATTCATTTGTTAAACTCATTTTCTAATCCTCATTTGTTTCTTCTTCGTAAAAGGGTAACCAATTTCCATTCCAATCAAAGTATTCCATTGGATGAAACCTTTTTTTGTAATCATAAAAAGACTTTTCTCGATACGCGTAACCCGGATATAAATAATCCATGTTACGATTTTTAGAATATTCAATTTCTAAAAGCATTGTATAAATACCCAATCTTCTTTTGGAATAATCGGGATGAAACATTGCATAAACACTCGAAGAGGCCTTTTCTCCTAAATCTAAAAAACTCACAGCTGCTAATCTTTCATTTTCATAAACACAAATTTCTTTTAACTCGCAGGGACAAGTTGCGGTATTCTCTGGAGATAAAAAATTGTAAATGGACTCGGGTTTATTCTCTGTAAACCGCTCTGCATGTATTGTAAATAATTTTTCTTTTTCCTCATCAATGAAGGAATCTCGAATAATCACCTTTAAGTCTTGATTTTTTTTTATCGTTCTTTTTTGACTTTTAGAAAAATGAAAAGAATTGAGCAGAATACGAAGTGGTATTACTTGAGCATATTCTCCATTTAAAAGACCAACACTATAGCGAAAGAAATAAGATCCAAAATGTCTAAATCCACCTTTCCACAATAAATCCATTGAGTTCGGGTTTACTTTTTCAAATTGGTATTCATCATAAATCATTTACTTATTATTGATTTATTATTTTTTTAATTTTTGAAAGCAAAATTTTATTTTCTGATTCAGTCCCAACTGTAATGCGAATAAAGTCTTTGCAAAATTCATCTTTAAAATATCTTATATAGATATTTTCTGCTTTTAACTTTAAGAATAAGTCTTCAGCTAAATTATTCTTCGGAGGTTTTGCAAATAAAAAATTCGTTTGGCTTTCTAAAACCTGGAAGCCTAACGTCTTAAGAGATTTCATTAACTTATTTCTTGATGAAACAATTTTTTTAATTGAACCACTAAAATACTTTTGGTCTCTTAAAGCTGCCGTTGCAATTTCTTGTTCGAGCATTCCTAAATTATAAGAATCTTTAATTTTCATTAGTTGTTCAATATTTTCTGAACTACTAATTAAGTATCCAACTCTTAAACCTGCTAGTCCATAGGATTTGGATAAAGTTCTTGAAACTACTAAATTATCCAAATTTTTTATTTCATCGATTAGGCTAGAATTCTTTGGCGCAAAATCGATATAAGCCTCATCACATAAAACAATCCCCGGAAAAGACTTTATAAGTTTTATAATTTCGGACTTATCTTCAAGTAATCCAGTAGGGGCATTGGGATGAGCAAATGTCAAAAGTTTTGTTCGATCATTAAAAGATTTTTGTAATCTAAGAAAGTCAAAATGAAAGTCATTTTTTAACTCGACCGTTTTCACACTTGCGCCATTTAATTGAAGACTGGTTAAGACTGGATAAAGGGAATAGGTAGGGTAGGGCATAATCGCTATATCCCTCGGTCCCAGTGTAGCTCGAAATAGGATAGCGAGTCCTTCATCCGAACCGTTAGTCACCATAATTTGACTAACGGGAAGTTTATGAAGGTTAGCAATTTCTTCTTTAACAGATTGGGAAACAGGATTTGAATATTTTCTTAAAAGACCTTTATCAAAAATATTTTTTACAACAGCTTTAATTTTAGGGCTGGGGGGATAGGGATTTTCATTCGTATTTAACTTTATAATTTTACTTTTACTCTTTGGTTGTTCTCCAGGAGTATAAGGAGCTAGATTATAAAGTTCTGATTGGAAATAGTTTTTCAAAGTCGGTTCAGTGCATCAATAAAAGATAAAGCCGATGCCTCGATTATATCAGTGGAACTACCTTTTCCTACAACCCTTTTGCCATTTAAATTTAAAGTTACAGAAGCTTCGGCTAATGCATCTTTGCCTTCCGTAACAGGAGAAATTACAAGTCTTGAAAGTTCCGGTTCAACTTTTGTGGCTTTCTCTATTGCCTTAAATACAGCATCGACAGGTCCATCTCCAGTTGCAGACTCTTCAATGATTACATCGTCTACTTTAATTTTGATAGTAGCTGTTGGAACAGTCTTAGATCCTGTCGAAATATGAAAATAATCGAGCGCATAACGGCTAATACCGGTTTTGCGGTGTTGATCGGTAAATAGAGAAATAATATCTTCATCAAAGATTTCCTTTTTTTTGTCTGCGATCTCTAAAAACTTTGTATAAGCTAATTCAATTTCATCAGCTTTGGGTTCAAATCCAAGGCGGATAATTCTATCTCTAAATCCAGCTCGTCCGGAATGTCTACCTAAGACCATACGATTTGATTCTAACCCAATGGATTGAGGAGTCATTATTTCATAGGTTTCCCGATTTTTAATAACACCATCTTGATGAATTCCTGACTCATGAGCAAATGCATTTGCCCCTACGATTGCTTTATTTGGTTGAACTGTCATACCGGTAATATTTTTTACAAGGTAAGAAGCCTTTGCAATTTGAGTTGTGTCTATACGCGTTGTTATCCCATAGAATTCTTTTCTTGTTCTAAGAGCCATTACCACTTCTTCCATCGCAGTGTTACCTGCTCTTTCGCCTATTCCATTGATAGTGCATTCAACCTGACGCACTCCATTTAAAATTGCGGATAGAGAATTTGCAGTTGCTAATCCTAAATCATTGTGGCAATGTGCAGAGAAAATAATTTTATCAGCTCCTTTAACATTTTTAATTAGAAAGTTAAAAAGCTCTCCATATTTTTCTGGTGTAGTATAACCAACAGTATCCGGAACATTAATAGTTGTTGCCCCTGCTTCAATAACAGCTTCACAAATCTCTCTTAAAAATTCCCAATCAGAACGAGTTCCATCTTCGGGCGAAAATTCAACATCTTCCACAAAATCTTTTGCAATCTTTACTGCTTCTATTGCCATCGCCAATACTTCGGAAGGTGACTTTCCAAGTTTGTGTTTCATATGAATAGGAGAAGATGCTATAAATGTATGAATTCTTTTTCTTTTAGCGGGCTTAAGGGCATTAGCCGCTGCTTCAATATCAACTCGCAAAGACCTGGCAAGTCCAGTAATAATCGGTCCGTCAATTTCTCTTGCTATACGTTCCACTGCTTTAAACTGAACGGGAGAAGAAACAGGAAATCCAGCTTCAATCACATCCACATTCATTTTTGCTAAATGATGGGCTATTTCTAATTTTTCGTTTTCATTCATTGCAGCGCCAGGGCACTGCTCTCCATCACGTAGGGTTGTATCAAAGATTCGAACATAGTCTTGATTATTCATGTATATCCTCTTAAAGTAGGACTTTCTTAAAATGCTTAGGTGTAAATAAAAAATTATTCATGGAAAGAGAGTTTTTTTAATACAGCATCTTTGCCACCTGGAAAACGAATGTAAACCAAACATCCACAGGTTTCCCATGAGTCCCCGGAGGTAGGCCAACATTCTGCAGTTCCTCTATTTTGCAATGTTCCAGTGCACTCTTTTGTTTTTAGCTTTTTATCTTCAGACTGAAAGTATTTGCATGTGTATGACTTTGAGTCATCTATTTGCAATGTAACAAACCCAGTTTCGTCAGATAATTTTTTTTCTTGAATATGCGCATCCATAAATGAGGCTAATATATCGTATGCACCGGAAAGACCTGCTGCTTCCATACAGGTCGCTTGCATCCCAGAGCTTTGTCCTTTCTCAATTGATTTTTGAGAGGCTTTAGCGTTTACACGGGCATAAAAGTATTCTTTAGATTTACTAAGACCTGGACTAATTCCTTTTTGGATAGATTCTGGTGGACCTCCCCAGCCTTCCATTCCCTGGGCAATTTCATCTGCTTTATCTTTTTTTCGAGTTGCCATTCCATTTAAATCACAATCTACATTTGCTAATTGTGCGAGTAAGACAAAAGTAATTAGGTTTTGTATAATTTTGTATTTCATAAATCCTCTAGGGAATATTATAAAAAGAAACTCAATTCTGTCGATAAATTTTGTTAAGATGATTTACAATCCCAAAATCAAGTTTATTTTAACTTTTCCAATACTTTCATTCTTTATGCTCTTCCTTTCAATTTCTTGCAGAGAGAATAAGGATGATTATCCTAAAATAATTCTATGGGCATGGGAAAGAAAAGAAGACTTAAGGTTTATAAATAATAAAAATATTGAAATAGCCTACCTTGCATTAACGATAAGAATATCGCATAACGCTTTAGTCTTAAGAAGGCGTAATAATATACTGCTTAAGGACGAAAAAAAAAATTCTTTTCCAGTTATCCGTATTGAAGCGGCAAATAATGCTTTACCCTATCTTAACCAATCCACTGAATTAAAAATAGTAAATGAAATTACATCAATCGCAATTCATTCAAATGCAAAAAGAATTCAATTTGATTTTGATGCATTAAAATCACAGAGGAATTTTTATAAAAATATTTTAAAGAAATTAAAAAATAAACTTAAAGATACTAAAATATCAATCACTGCACTCTTATCCTGGTGCATATATGACGATTGGATTTTAGATGATTTAGTAGATGAAATAGTTCCTATGAGTTTTGATTTAGGAAAAGAAAAAAAACAAATTCTATCTGAGTTAATCAAGAATCCAAATTTATTAAAGCCATATTGTCGAAAAAGCCTTGGAATCTCAACTCAAGGCGATTTTCCAATTTCCTTTAAGGTGGAAAGATTGTATTTATTTCATCCACGCTCATGGACAAAAGAAGACCTCAATAAAATTTTAAGACAAATTGATTTAAATCAAGGAATTGAAATAGAAAATGAATGATGATAAAACCAATTAGACTATGAAAACGCATAATTTTTTGTGAGATCACAGAACTAAGTTCAATGAAATTTCAAGTTCAAAGCTAGAAGCATTGTAAATAAATTGGGAGATAAAGAATGAAAAAGTATTTTATATCAGGGTTAATAGTATGCGCATTATTTCTATTATGCGATTGTAAAAAAGAAGAGGGCAGTTCAATAGGCGGAGGAATGGCTTCTGTTGAGGACTCTACATCTGTTGGTATTGCTGTTGGTTCAAAGGATCACACCACTTTAGTTGCTGCTGTTAAGGCAGCGGATTTGGTAGACTCACTCGCCAACCCAGGACCTTTCACTGTTTTTGCACCGACGAATGCTGCATTTGATAAACTTCCTAAAGGAACAGTAGAAGGACTTTTAAAAGCAGACAAAATAGAAGATTTAAAAAATATTCTGGAATACCATGTGATCGTTGGAACTTTTAAAAAAGAGAATCTACAGGATGGACAGGTGATAGGTATGGCAAATGGAGGCAACATCACAGTAACCGTTAAAGATGGAAAAACTTTAATTAATGGTGAATCACAAATTTTAGCATCTGTTCCTGCTTCGAATGGAATAGTGCATGTAATGGATACGGTGCTTTTACCGAAGTAAAAAACATTTTAAAATTACCACCGATGGACACCGAAAACACAGATAAATGATACGATATTGATTAGTGATTTGGTATGAATCAATATCGTTTTTTTATCGCTCTTTTATCAGTGTTAATCGGTGGTAATCAGTTTCTTATTCTTTGTGGGTAACGTTATGCTACTTGGCTAATCCCGTTATGACAGAGCTTCTTTTACTATTGCCTCTTGTTCTTTCATATGAACTTTCACATGACCGGCTGCTGGACTTGGAGATTTTTTCCTTCCATAGTATTTGAATTCTCTTTTTCCTAAAACATGTTCAAAGAAATCACGGACAAAAAACCATGCACCCTGGTTGTGAGGCTCTTCTTGCACCCAACAAAACTCTGTTGCTGAATTGTAGAAATTTAATACTTCTTTGATTTGTAATTCAGGAAATGGATAAATTTGCTCAAGACGAACAAGAGCTATATGATTAAGTCCCTTTTTATCACGAGCATCTAAAAGATCATAATATACCTTACCACTACAGAATAGAATTTTTTTCACTCCTTCTGGCTTGATTTCGGGTTTATCAATAATTACTTCTTTAAATGCGCCTGTCAATAAATCATCTATACTTGAAACAGCAGCGGGTAATCTGAGTAAACTCTTCGGAGTCATGATGATTAATGGCTTACGATAGTTTCGTAGCATTTGTCTACGGAGTAGATGAAAATACTGAGCAGGAGTTGTGCAATTTGCGATTTGAATATTATTGCCTGCACAGAGTTGTAGCATTCTTTCCAATCTTCCACTTGAGTGTTCGGGACCTTGACCTTCATATCCATGAGGGAGTAATACCACTAAGCCGCTCATTCTTTGCCACTTGATTTCTGAACTGGAAATGAATTGGTCAAAAATAACTTGAGCAGTGTTTGCAAAATCACCAAACTGAGCTTCCCAAATTACAAGTGCACTTGGATTAGCAAGTGAGTAACCGTATTCAAAGCCTAACACAGAGTATTCGGAAAGAGAAGCATTGATTACTTCAAACTCTGCCTGATCTTTTGAGATATGACTTAAAGGAGAATATTTTGCTCCATTGTTTATATCGATCATAATGGCATGTCTGTGAGTAAAGGTTCCTCTCTGTGAATCCTGTCCGGATAGTCTTACAGTAAATCCACTTTCTAGAATAGAGCCAAAAGATAACAATTCAGCGCAACCCCAATCAACAGGAATTTCACCTTCTCCCATTTTCCTTCTTGTCTCTAATAGCTTTACTAACTTTGGATTGATGGTGAAGTCTTTTGGAACTGTTGTCATTGCTTTGAGGATACTTGCCAATTGCCCCTTGAGTAAAGTTGTGGCTGGCTCTGAGTCTAGTGGATCTTTTGAAAACTTAGACCACACGCCTTGCATTGTATCTACTTGAATTTTGATGTCTTTGTTTTTTGTTTCATTAAAAGAATCTTCCAGGCTTTTTCCTACTTCTTCTTTTAAAGCTTCTAATTCATTTTTAGAAACAACTCCTTCTTTTAATAAGAATTGTTCATAAAGAATTGCAGTAGGTGGATGACTTTTGATGATATTATACATATATGGTTGTGTAAATGCAGGCTCATCCATTTCATTATGACCGAGTCTTCTATAACAAATTAAATCGATGATCACATCCTTATGAAATTTTTGTCTGTATTCATGCGCAAGTTTAACAACTCGATACGCAGCTTCCGGGTCATCCCCATTCACATGAAAGATAGGAATTTGAAAACCTTTTGCGAGATCTGTAGCGTATAACGTTGATCTAGACTCACTCGGTAGAGTGGTAAATCCAATTTGGTTGTTAATTACAATGTGAAAAGTACCACCTGTTGTATAACCTTCCAAGTTCATCAGGTTAAGAGTTTCAGCTACAACTCCCTGACCTACAAACGCTGCGTCCCCATGAATTAAAATTGGCATATATTTTTCACGGGTTTTATCACCGTTAAGAGTTTGTCTTGCGCGAACACTTCCGGTTACTACCGGATTAACCGCTTCCAAGTGACTCGGATTAAAAGCTAGAGAGAGTTTAACTTCTTTTCCTGATTCAGTTTTTATATTATTAGAATATCCCAAATGATATTTAACATCAGCATAGCTTTCTGACTCAGAGCCAATTTTTTCTTCGAACTCTGCAAAGATAAGGCTAGCAGGTTTTTGAATTGTATTTACTAATACATTTAATCTTCCTCTATGCGCCATACCAATGATTAAGGCATCCATATTGTATTCACCCGCTTGCTCCACAACTAAGTCAAGCATTGGAATCATTGTTTCTCCTCCTTCTAAAGAGAAACGTTTTTTACCAACAAATTTCTTTGCGAGAAATTGTTCAAAGTAATCTGCTTTGTATAATTTTTTAAATAAACGAAGCTTAGCATTTTTAGATAATGCATAAGAGTTTGCAGTAGATTCCATTTTATTTTGAATCCATTCTCTTTCTTCATCATTAACAATATAGTATTGCTCTGAACCAATGCTACCACAGTAGGTTTTTTCAAACCATTCAATTACATTTTTGAGTTTTGTTTTTCCAAGACCTGGTGTTCCTGAATCAACGATAGTTTCTAAATCTTCTGGTTTTAGGTTTGCTAATTTCTGCTCTAAGAACTTACGATCTGGTTTTAAAATTCCAAGTGGATCAAGATTTGCGGCTAAGTGTCCTTGTCTCCTATAGGCGTTAAGTAAATTCATGAGTCCCATTTCTTGGAACGTTGCTGCGTTTGCATCTTTAAAGAAGCTAGTAGATTCTTTATGCCCATTTTTTCCATTTGAGCCATTTGCAAAACTAACTCCGGAATCTAGCTCTCTAAAAAAATCCTGCCATTCTCTATCTACACTTGCAGGATTTTGTTTGTATGATTGATACAGCTCTTCGAGTAATTCTGTATTATCCGCATATAATGCCATAGTTCCTAAATTTACCATTTTAATTATCCTCTTTAAATTCTTTTTTAAATCTGTAGAGATGAAAAAAGAAAAATATACTTTTTCATCCCGTGTGGCTAATTCCTATTTAACTATGAATTGACCATTTATCTACTGCCATCGCAGCTTCTCGAACAACTTCCGAAAGAGTAGGGTGAGCATGGCAGGTTCTTGCCAAATCTTCAGCCGATGCACCAAACTCAAATGCAATTGCCGCTTCTACAATCATATCAGAGGCACGAGGTCCTATAATATAAATTCCAA
>Ga0209174_10000629_pt1 | contig 26006 bp, 24 predicted proteins | sample JI91814BDNA_FD_187505 | JGI IMG/M metagenome (GOLD analysis project Ga0209174, IMG submission 187505) | Wastewater effluent complex algal communities from Wisconsin, to seasonally profile nutrient transformation and Carbon sequestration -... | ecosystem: Engineered > WWTP > Effluent > Algae...
CAATTCGAGCGCCACAATTTGGATATGGATGACAATCTTTTTAAGGCAGATATAAATTATTTGAAAGGAGAATTAGGCTTGGATTAAGATATGAAAATGGCGGTTGCACTTATTGGTTGAATGTGCGTATCGGTCATTTATTTATACTTCCGATAATACAATTTATCGGAAGTATAAGGTTAATGGAACTACTCAAGTTTAACATGCGACATCGAATTTGCACTTTCTTGTGATTTAAAGCTCATAACTCTATCTCCTAGGCAAATATATAATACCGCTGATACTGCCAAGGCATAACAATAATAAACATTTGGCACGATCGCTAGCGGTGAAACTTTAGCGATTGTGCTAGCCAATAAGACTTGTGCACCATAAGGAATAATTCCTTGGAAAACACATGAAAATATATCTAGCCACGAAGCACTATAATGCGGTGGAATGTTATATTTTTTGGATATATTTTTAGCAATTTCACCACAAAATATTATCGCAATCACATTGTTGGCTAGCAAAATGTCGAATACACTCACTACCCCACCAATTATTAGTTGAGCTGTTTTTTTGCCGCCATTAAATTTTTCGATTAAACGTGATAATTTAGCAACGGTTTCCTGACTAAATTTAGAGCCTGCCAATCCAGATAGCCCCCCCACCATTAGCGATAACAACATAATATCGTTCATGCTATGAAAACCAGCCGTAATTTTTTGGCTTAGAAACAATATGCCATGATCATGATTAGTTATAAACCCGATTACTCCAGCAAAAACAATGCTGGCCACTAAAGCAACTAGTACATTTACCCCCATCAAGGCTAAAACCAGTACCAAAATATATGGGGTGACCAAAAGCATGGCATAGTCTTTTGCTACAATTTCTGGGGAACAACCAAGCTTTGCAAACAAAATCGCAATTGTAATTAAAGATGCTATGCCAGCAACCTTCGCATTTAGTTTAAAGCGTTTTTTGATATCCGCCTCTTGTGACATCACTGCAGCAATTGTAGTGTCAGAAATGATAGATAAATTATCTCCAAACATAGCTCCGCTAATAACTGTGGCAATAGTTAGTGCTGGAGAAAGCTCCGCTTGCACGGCTAATCCGGCTGCAATTGGCGCTATAGTTGCTATAGTACCCATGGAGGTACCAATAGCCGTAGAAATAAATGCAGCAATAGCAAATATCCCTATTAACAAAAATTGCGATGGTATAAAAGTTAAAGCAAGATTTACAGTAGCATCCACACTACCAATAGCCTGCGTGATTTCGCTAAATGCACCGGCAAGTACGAAAATGGTGCACATTGTAATAATATCTCTATGCCGCACACCATCTAAAAAAGCATGCATTTTTTTTTGAGTGTCACCTTTATACATAATCCAGCCTAAAATGATGGCTGGCAATATAGCGACCAAAGGAGACAGTTGATAGAACGCATCAGCAACACCAGCAAGGGTAAAATATACCCCGCTGCCAACAAATAACACCACAAATAATAGTATCGGCACAAAATTAATAAAATATGACATAATCCAGCCCACTCACATTTGATTTTGCTAGCATAACATTTGTGGGAAATCTTAACTAGTGCATATGCGTCAAAAAATTTTTTACATGTTGCGCTATCATATACTCCTCATAGGTTGGTACTACTGCGACTTTAATTTTACTATCATTGCTACTAATTAGCGTAGCATTGGCTATATTGGCATCTTGTTCAATCTTTATTCCCCAATAGACCAAGTTACTACAAATTTTACCTCTAATAGGTGCAGCATTTTCCCCGATACCGCCGGTAAAAACTAAAGCATCACAACCCCCACTGCTGACTGTCAATTTAGCAAACTCTTGTGCGGCTTTGTAGCAAAACAATTCTATGGCTTCTTGGGCGCTATTTTCTTGGCTTGCTAGTAATATTCGCACGTCATTAGAAATATTTGACACGCCTAATAAACCAGATTTTTTATATAGTAAATCTACCAACTGTTCTGTAGTATATTTTTTTTCTTGCAACAGGTATAAAAGCACACCTGGATCGATACTGCCACATCTGCTACCCATCATTAAACCATCTAAAGCGCTAAAACTCATAGAGGTGGCGACACTACGTAGATTTAACATGGCACACATACTCGCACCATTACCTAGGTGGGCAACTATAACTTTTTGTTGCGCTATAGGACCAATTTTTTTTGTTAATATACTGGCAATATACTCATAAGATAAGCCATGAAAACCATAACGAATTATTCCTTCTGTCGTTAATTCTTTTGGGATAGCAAAAATTTTAGCTATTGGCTCTTGTGTAGCATGAAACGCGGTATCAAAACAAACAACCTGAGGAATACTTGGATATTCTGCAGCTAGTTTTTCAATGGCAAGAATATTATACGGCTGATGTAATGGTGCTAATGGAATTAGCTTCTTTAATTCTGTAATCACTGATTCGGAAATAATCATCGGCTTGGTATATTTATTACCGCCATGTACTATACGATGCCCTGCGGCAGTGATTTTGAATTGTGGATTTTCTGCTAACCAAGTAAAAACTTGTTGTATAGAATCAACTTGAGTTCGGTGTTTTTCAAGTAGTGTATCTGCTGTAAAAATGGCAAATTTAACATTTGATGATCCAGCATTTACTACTAAGATCATATTATTTTTTTCTGCCGCGCATATAACAAGGCCATAGCACAGGAAGCTTTGCGTGATTCAGGATCACTGCTGCGACTGGTTAATATAATTGGAATTTTAGCCCCTAATACTATACCAGCTGATTCAGCTTTCGCCAAAAAAGCCATCTGTTTATATAACATATTACCAGACTCAATGTCAGGCGTAATTATAATATCTGCATCACCAGCAACTTCTGATTTTATATGTTTTATGTTCGCTGACTCCTTAGAAATTGCTAAATCGAAGGCTAATGGTCCATCTAATATTCCGCCCTTAATTTGTTCACGATCGGACATCTTACAAAGAGCTGTAGCATCTAAAGTTGAAGGGATCGCACTATTCACCTCTTCAGTTGCAGAAATTATGCCAACTTTGGGTGTACCAAAACCTAAGGCAATAAATAGATCGATCGCATTTTGTACAATATCTTTTTTAACTGCTAGATCAGGAAAAATATTAATAGCCGCATCACTCAAAAATAATGGTTTGTGGTAATAAGACACATCCATGACAAAAACATGGCTCATGCGACGAGAAGTACGTAAACCACTTTCTTTTTTTACAATGATGTGCATTAGCTCATCAGTATGAATCTCACCTTTCATTAAAGCGTTGACTTTAGCCGTGCTAGCCATTTGCGCCGCTATTTCTGCTGACGCTTGACTATGAGTGGTGTTAATTATTTCATAATCAGAGATATCAATTTTAGCTTCTTGTGCTGCTTTTTTAATTCTTTCTTTGGGGCCAACTAAAATTGGCACTATTATTTTTGCTTCTGCTGCTTTTTGTACTCCCAAAATAGATGCCACGCTAACTGGGTGCACGATTGCTGTTATTAATGGAGCTAGCCCTTCAGAATCTGTATACAGCTTTTGATACCAATCAGTCATAATTATTTATTTAGTTATTTACTCAATAGTAAGTCTAGCTTACTATAGTAAGATTTATTGACCTATTAAAAATCATATTTTTAAATTGTAGATAAGATTAAAAAATTCATATATGATCGTGGCAAAGATTGTGATGTGATAGGGGTAAAGTCAGTGGCATTTAAAAATGAAAAGCATTTTACCGCTTCAGATACGGTACGTGATGTAGTTATTGGGATGGCAGATGGGTTAACGGTTCCTTTTGCGTTAGCAGCAGGCATTTCTGGGGCAGTGGATTCAATAAATATCATTATTACTGCTGGTTTAGCAGAGATTGCTGCCGGTGCTATAGCTATGGGGCTTGGTGGCTATTTAGCAGCACGAACTAGTCAAGAACATTATTCTACAGAAAGAGATCGAGAGCTATACGAGGTAGACCATCTAAATGAAAAAGAACGCGAAGAAACCAGGCAAATATTCAGTGAATTTGGCCTAAATAATAAGCAGATTGAAGATATTACCAATACCATTGCTCAAGACAAACAGAAATGGGTGGACTTCATGATGCGTTATGAATTGAATTTAGAAAAGCCTGACACTAAACGAGCGCCAATTAGTGCTCTAACCATTGGTGGCTCTTACATAGTCGGCGGTATGATTCCTCTATCGGCCTACATGTTGATTGATAATATCGATCAAGCATTGATTATATCTACCATATCTACTTTATCTGCTTTAGGTGTTTTTGGTGCAATTAAAGGCAGACTTATGGGAGTTTCAGCCATAAAATCTGCTTTACAGACTATGTTGGTCGGTGGTTTCGCTGCAGCGATTGCATATATTATCGCTTCTTACATATCTGCACATTAGGTATAGCTTAACTGCATATCTTATAATTATATATTAATAAGAGCAATATAGACCTATTTAATTATATGAATGACAATAGTATTAAAAATAATAAACTTACGCTTAAATTATTGTTGTACTTTATAGGTGTGAGCGTAATTTTAGCTTGTGTGGCAAGTTTCTTCATCAAGATAGTAAAGATTACTTATCTAAATTCTTTTATTATAATTTTCCTAGTATTATTTTCTTGTTATTTATGCATATTTATTTTGGGCAAATTTTTTCTATTAATTCCATATTATCGTTTGGTAAGCTCTGAAAAAAGCGCTAAAGAGAACAAAGAAAAATTTAAAGCGGTATTAAATACCATTGTTGACGCAATCATAACTACTGACGCCAAAGGTTATATTCAAGATGCTAATCCAGCAGCAGAAAAAATGTTTGGTTATACCTTGTCGGAATTAATTGGAAAACGAGTAACCATGTTAACTCCAGATGACGCAGCCGTCTTGACTAAAAATATTGATAATAAAATTAAAGAATTAACCGGTCTTAAAAAAAATGGTGATCGCTTCCCTTTAGAATTAGGTTTAAATAGTGTAACTATTGCTGATGATGTACTATTTGTTGGTATAGTTAGAGATATCACAGAACGAAAAATAGCTGATGCTGCAATGTCTAGTTATACTCACGATATGGAGAATTTAAATTACGCTTTAAGCGTAGCAAAAAAAGAAGCTGAATCAGCAACCAAGATGAAATCAGAATTTATTGCTTCTATGAGTCATGAAATTCGTACTCCGATGAATGGCATTATTGGTATGACCGAATTATTAATGGATTCTGATTTACAAGAAAAACAAAAACAATATGCACAATCAATTATTCACTGTACGGAATCATTACTGTCAATAATAAATGCTGTATTAGACATATCAAAAATTGAAGCTGGTAAATTACCATTGGAAAGCATAACTTTTAATTTACGCGAGTTATGCGAAGAATTAATTGAAATGCTATCAATTAACTGTAACAACAAGAAAATTGATATTTATATAGACTACCAAAGTTCTGCTGCTGAATGGGTGGTCGGTGATCCAACCAGAGTGCGCCAGATTATTTTAAACCTACTAACAAACGCCATTAAATTTACCACACGTGGTTATGTTTTATTAAAAGTTGAACAAGAAGAAAGCATCAGTGTTGATAATGAAATTAATTTAAAATTCTATGTGCAAGACACCGGTATTGGTATTGACAAACAATCTATTCCGTTGATTTTTGAAAAATTTACGCAGGCTGATGCCAGTATTACTAGAAAATTTGGTGGTACTGGTTTGGGTTTAACAATCAGCAAACAGTTAGTGGAAAAAATGCATGGCACTATAGGAGTTGATAGCATTTTGGATGCCGGATCTACATTTTGGTTTACCATACAATTAAAGCTCGCTGATACCAAACCAGCGACGCCAGTTTATCCATGGCAAGGGTATAAAGCACTCATATTATTAGATTCCACTATAAACGCACAATTATTGGCTGCAGTCATCAAAAGTTTCAACATAAACCCAACTATTGAGCAGGCAGTTAAAGATGTATCCGCTTATCAGTTAATATTTGTAGATTATAATAAGGCTAAAGATATTAATAAATTTCCAGCATCGCCAAGAAAATTTTATTTCTTAGTCTACTCTTTCCCTTTAAATCTTAAGAAAAACGATTATACCAGCATGGGGTATAGTGGTTTGATTTCGACTCCTTTGCGTCGCAATATTATTTTGCATGAGCTGCAAAACGCATTAGTAAGAAAAGATGAAGTTAAAGAAATTGTCACAACTGACACCACTATCACTGATCATTTTAAAAATAAAACTATTTTAGTCGTAGAAGATAATAAAATTAATGCTGCAATATGTAAAGATATGTTAGAGAAAATTGATATTAAAGTCTTGCTTGCAACCAATGGTTTGGAGGCTGTATATATTTTTAAAAACAATCATATAGATCTAGTTTTTATGGACATTCAAATGCCAGACATTAGTGGTTATGAGGCTACAGCAGAGATTCGTACTATAGAAACAGAGAAACAACAAGCCAAAACCCCCATAATTGCTCTGACAGCCAATGCTGATACAGAATCCAAAGACAAATGTTTAGAATCTGGCATGGATGGATTTTTAATTAAGCCATTTAGAAAAGATGATCTAGTAGTCACGCTTAATAAATGGCTTAAATAGTTAAAGCTTTTTAAACATGCTCTTAATATTCGGCATTCTTGGGTGTGCGTGGAAACGGAATTACATCGCGCACGTTATTCAATCCGGTAATATAGCTTAACAACCGCTCTAACCCTAAACCAAAACCTCCGTGTGGCACGGTACCATATTTCCGCAAATCCAAATACCAGCTATAGTTTTGTGGATCCATGTTTAAATCTTGTAAACGGTGTGTAATAACATCTAAGCGTTCCTCACGTTGACTACCACCAATTATTTCGCCTATGCCAGGTACTAAGATATCCAAAGCATCTACAGTTTTACCATCAGCATTTTGGCGCATATAGAAACTTTTAATTTCTTTAGGGTAATTAGTTACAATTACCGGTTTTTTAAACAACTGCTCTGTCAAATAACGCTCATGTTCTGATTGTAAATCTAAGCCCCATTTAACTGGATAATTAAATTGTTGTTTAGATTCTTCTAAATATTTAATTGCCTCAGTATATGTAATACGAGCAAAATTGGCGTCAATTACTGACTGTAAACGCGAAATTGCTTCTTTATCAATAAATTCATTAAAAAATTGCATGTCTTCTGCGCATTGTTTTAAAGTTTCAGCAAAAATATGTTTTAACATCTTTTCACAAAATACTGCAATGTCATCTAAATCGGCAAAAGCCATTTCCGGCTCCATCATCCAAAACTCAGCAAGATGACGGCTTGTATTAGAATTCTCAGCTCTAAATGTAGGACCAAATGTATAAACTTTAGACATGGCCATACAATAAGTTTCTACATTCAATTGTCCAGAGACAGTTAAAAATGTTTCTTTACCAAAAAAGTCTTCTGCATAATTATCATGTTTACGCAGTTGATCTAAAGTGCTAACCCTAAACATCTCCCCTGCTCCCTCGCAATCGCTACTAGTTATAATAGGGGTATGGATCCAAAAAAATCCCTGTTGATGCATATAATTTTGGATAATATTAGAGACGGTGCTTCTAATTCTTGTCATTGCCGCAATGGTATTGGTGCGCACGCGCAAATGTAAATGCTCACGTAAAAATTCTAATGTATGTCGTTTGGGTTGAATAGGATAACTAATCGGATCTTCTACCCAACCACAAACTTCTATGGAGCTAGGCTGCATTTCTACATCCTGATCTTTGCCCTGCGATTCCACTAGCACACCGGTTGCAATAATGGCACAACCGCTAGATAACGAGAGTATTTCATTTACGTAATTTGCTAGTGTATTGGTGGCCACAATTTGCAGATTGCGCATACAACTGCCATCGTTCAACTGAATAAAAGATAGTCCCGCTTTAGAATCACGCCTGGTTTTTACCCAGCCACCTACTGTCACTTTTCCAGTTTTTTTGTTATCTAAAATAGTTTTAATTGGGGTAATACTGTGATTAATCATAGAAAACTCATGTCAAAATTTAAATAATATTCCTGTCGCATAGAATACAACATAAAGCTATGTTAGAATAGCGAGTTCATTCACTAACAAAACGCATTGGAAATGGGCAGGAAAAGAGCATTATTTAGCTTAATAGCTTTCTTTATGTTAGGTATAGCCTGGTGTTGCGCAAATGCCGATATAACAGCTAAAACAAAAAATCAGTTTGATTTGCAACCAACAATGCACCCTTCGGTGCCCCTAATAGATGCACAAGCCATCACAAAAATTAATGGTATCAATGCAAAATTATTACGCTTAGCTTATAAAGCGTATGCTAATGCTAAGGCCGCTGGTTATGGTCATAAGGATATTTTAACGATTGTTGATTACTCTTTGCCTTCAACTACTCGCCGATTGTGGGTTATAGATATGCAAACTAAACAGGTTATTTTCCATACACATGTGGCACATGGTTCAGGTAGTGGTAATAATTATGCCACACGTTTTTCTAATATACATGGCAGTAGAATGTCATCTTTAGGCATGTTTTTAACTGCAGATGTTTATAATGGTAATTATGGTCATTCTTTAAATTTAATTGGTTTAGAAAAAGGTTTTAACTCTAATGCCTTGGCGCGCCGCATAGTATTTCATAAAGCGCACTATGTAGATGAATCTATGATCAACAGAATTGGTCGCTTAGGACGCAGTTTTGGTTGCTTAGCATTAAATCCAAAAATAGCGCCTAAAGTTATTAATAGCATCAAAAATGGTTCTCTAGTATTTTGCTATTATCCAGATTCAAAATGGTTAAAAGAATCGACTCTGCTAAATAGTTAGATTATATACCGATGATTTTTACACTGTGAAAAGTAACACTGTGCATATAGCTACCAATTTTCACACTCTGATTTATAGTCACCTATACTTCTAACTGAACTATACAAAATTAGGAGTAAGGATCATGTCTAAGACAAACAAAGAACAAAAGCAACAGCAGTGGCAACAAAAACAGAATGCCAACGCTACAACTGTGAACAAAAATAGCCAAAATAGAACCAACCAAAAAGGTGGTAAAAGCGATCAGCAAAATTGTAGTGGCAACTGTTAGATAGTACTGTACATCCCTTTTAATCATAATTGTTGAAGCAATTATTGTGCTACAATCACAGTTATCGATTAAAAGGGATTTCTTTTTTAGAGGTTTAATTGCGCAATTTTTCATTTGTTGATCGACTGATAATTCAACTCGATCAAATGTTTACCAAACCGACATTACCACTTAACAATCCTGCTACTACTGTGCAAGATGCACATAATTTAACTCCAGTAGAGAAAACAAAATCTGGTGCGATGATGCGTGTTAATCATAGTGGTGAAATTTGTGCGCAAGCTTTATATCAAGGACAGGCGCTATTAGCCTCCGATAACTCTCAATATCAGGATTTATTGCAAGCAGCATTAGAAGAAAATGAACATTTGGCATGGTGTGCGCAACGATTACGAGAACTTAATACTAGGCCTAGTTTGTTAAACCCACTTTGGTATGCAGGTTCATTTGCTATAGGAATAACTGCAGCATCGGCTGGCGATAAAATAAGTTTAGGGTTTGTTGCAGAGACAGAATATCAAGTGACAAAACATTTAGATGAACATTTAAAAAAATTACCACTGAACGACAAAAAAAGTTATGCAATTTTACAACGGATGCGTCATGATGAAATGCAACACGCTATAAAAGCACAAAATGCTGGCGGCAAACAATTACCAACCAGCATTAGGTTTCTGATGCGTACCTGTGCTGTGATTTTTACACGCATTAGTAGTAAGATCTAAGAATTTGTATAAAATCATTCTGCAGAGACTATGCTCTTACGCGCCTCTTCCATCATTTCTAAAGCAATACCACCACCACGCACTACACAGCTAAGTGGATCTTGTGCTACCTGTACTGGAATGCCAGTACGCTCGTTAATTAACTTGTCGATATCGGTTAATAACGCACCACCACCCGTTAATAATATACCATGTTCGCCAATATCCGCTGCTAACTCTGGCGGCGATAACTCCAAAACATTTTTTACTGCTTCGACAATTCCAGACAAAGGTTCTTGTAATACTTCACAAATTTCTCTGCTGTTGAGCACGATACTTTTTGGCACACCTTCAGCCAAGTTTCTACCCCTAACCTCTAATTCTTTAACAACAGCAGATGGGTAAGCACAACCAATAGTAGTTTTAATACGTTCTGCTGTAGATTCGCCAATTAAAGTACCATAGTTTCTACGTACATAGTTAATTATACTCTCGTCAAATCTATCGCCACCTATGCGCACTGATTGTGCAGACACGATGCCATTAAGCGATAAGATCGCGATCTCCGCAGTGCCACCACCAATATCAATAACCATTGATCCACTAGCTGCTTCAATAGGTAAGCCAGCACCAAGTGCTGCTGCCATCGGTTCATCTATTAAATGCACTTCTCTAGCACCTGCGCCAAGCACTGATTCACGTATTGCTCGTCTTTCTACTTGAGTTGCACCACACGGTACGCAGATCAAAACCCTCGGGCCAGGACGCAAAAACTTAGTCTTGTGTACTTTATTGATAAAATATTGCAACATCTTTTCAGTAGCGTTAAAGTCGGCTATCACCCCGTCTTTAAGTGGCCTAATGGTTGTTATATTACCAGGAGTGCGGCCAAGCATATTTTTAGCCTCTAATCCAACCGCAACTACTTTTTTATGCTCGCCAGTGCTAACACTTTGCTGAATGGCAACAACTGATGGTTCGTTTAGCACTATCCCTTCACCTCTGACGTAAACCAACGTATTAGCTGTACCGAGATCGATTGACAATTCGCTAGAAAACATTCCGGTTAAAAATTTGAACATTTATAGACACCTTCTTGGCTCATCTTTAAGTATATAAATGTAAGTGTAATAGGATCCAATAATATAATCCAATTATTAGAAATGAATTATAAACAATAATATTTTTTAGTTATTAAACTAATGATAAACAAAAAGGCCGCCGGTTCTTTTTATAGAACATGCGGCCCAATCGCCTAGAATACTATACCATTGCCATTTTAATTTTAGGCTTGGGTATATAACTACTTAACGTGCCATTTCTTCATCATCTAGATCTTCTTCGCCAAATAAAAGATCCATTTCCTCTTCTTCTTCTGGCTCTTCTGAATAATCTAACTCTTCTTCATCTTGGTAAGCCATATTTTGCTTCGTCGCAGATGACTTAGTGTTTGTTAATGAAGAAGCGCTAGACTTCTTGCTGACATTAGTTTTATTCGGTTTAGTAACTGCTGTAACACTACTCGTCGTTGATTGTAAATAAGTAGAAATCGCTGGAGTTGTGTTTAAGCGATTAGTCCACTCTATAAAGTTAGCAATTTTGTCAACAGCATTTTCTGCAGTTAGTAGCTCAGTTCTGGTCGTAGACATTTGATCTTGTAGCTTGCCAATTTTTTTATCCAGAGTTTTTTTAGTGCTTGTAGAAGCTTTGTTTAGTTTTTTGCTCAATTGAGATAGTTGTTTGTCTTGCTTGTTAAGCTGTTTAATCCAAAGCTTAGTTGCTGCTTGTGCAGTTTTTTGTGTTTTGGCTGCTTGCTTTACCACAGTTGTTAAAAATGTACTAACTGGATTTTTCTTGTTGGTCTTTGTGGTTTTAGAAGTCTTGGTGCTTTTGGTAGATTTGCTTTTAGCTTTAGTTTTAGTTTTAGTTTTAGTTTTAGTTTTAGTTTTATTCTTGCTTACCGGTTTGGTCGTTTTGGTTTTGCTTGCCGGTTTTGCGGTTTTGGTGGTTTTAGTTTTAGCGGTCGTTGTTTTACTCTTAGGAGTCTTTTCAGTTTTGGTTACGGTGGTGCTGCTTATAGCTGTAGTAGCTTTCGCAGTTTCTGTACCAGTGCTTTTGGTGGTTTTCTTAGCGCTTTTTGTTGATGCCATTATCAAATCCTCTACCTAAAAAATCAGAAAAGTAATTATAACAAAGTTTAATAATAAATACACCATGTGCGCTAGTCTGGTCTTTTTCTATAAATAATCGCGATATTACCAAGTAAATTTAACATGGTAGCGTTTAACTCTTCGCAAATTTGTGCCGCTATATTTTGCCGCTCTGCTTTATCATCAGCAATAATTTTAATTTTTATTAGCTCGTGCGCATTTAATGTTTGGTCTGTCTCAGCCAATACATTATTCGTCAACCCTTTTTGCCCAACCATAACCACCGGCTTTAAATGATGCGCGGCAGCAATTAGTGTCTTTTTTTGTTTATTATCCATCAGTAATACCTTTGTCATATAAATAGCATCGATATGCTAACGTATATTTACTACGCAGTAAAGCTTTAATTAGGCTAAACTTAGACATATGAGGGTAAATATGACTAAAATATCAGATGCTTTTTCACTCTTAGAAATAATGGTAGCCATTTTTATTGTTGCCATATTGGTAGGAATTTCCATTCCCAGTTACCTAAGCCATGTAAATAAAAGCAAGGTATCCGCAGCGCTTACAACTCTTTCGGCCCTAGAGCACGCGGCCAAAATAGCATATGAAGAAAACACTTCCAACTCCAATATAACCTATGGAGGCACCACTCTAAACAATAATACCATCACTGCACTTAACATCCCGCCAGTGGTAAACGGGCTATATATTCGTCCCAATGGCAATGCTAATGTAGGTGCTGCTCAGTTTCTCGTATGTGTTTACGTCACTGGACTAAATTTTAGCGGCTATGTTAAACCTACCGCAGGACAACCTGGTACTTATGCTAGAATCTGTAAACAAGTAACAGCCAATGATCCAATCTATACTAACAAATGCGGTTCATTAGAAAATAGCGCTACTGACATCCCCACAAGATATTTACCACAAGGCTGTAATTGTGCAAACATTTGGGCTGGAACCTGCTAACCTATCTCTAAAATCTCTACCTAGCTTTAGTTAAATGTTTTTATTATAATGAGCGGCTTGTGCTCAAGCGCCCGTAGCTCAGTTGGATAGAGTACTTGGCTTCGAACCAAGTGGTCGGAGGTTCGAATCCTTCCGGGCGCGCCAAAAATCACGATAATTGTCGTTGGCATTCTGAGGTTTTGATTACATAGTTATGTAATAATTCCATCTGCATTTTGTCTTGAAAACAGCCTGTATTTATCTCGTATATCTCTTTTGCTTGCAACCTATTTATACGCTTGGGTATATCCTTTTGGCTTAAATTAACGCAGTTGGTAATTTGTTTTTTTGCAATATCAAGGCACTCAGGCTGTTTTAAGGTTACACAATGCTGAATACGTGGATAGATTACATTACAAAATTGTTGACTATGACTAAGCATAATCCAAGATAATACTTGCTTTTGAGAAAGTTGCCCAGGTCTTTGATACCAATAGCTAATCGCAGTTATAGCAACCGCTAACAGCAAGGCAAGAAACAGCTTGTTTTTAAAAATATCCATATGCGATATAGTATAGCCAAATCTATATTGTTACAGGCGTAATATGTCAAAAGTTGCAGAAAGTCAAATTAAACAATACTTGCTAACTTTGCAAAATACTATTTGCCAAGCTCTAGAAAGAGAAGATGGCATTATAAAGTTTCAACAAGATACTTGGCACAATGACAATATAATCGATGCCAATACTAGAGTTGCTACTAATGGTAATTTTGTGGAACACGCAGCAGTAAACTTTTCACATTTATGCGGAGATCAATTGCCCAAAGCGGCTACTGATCGTTATCCAGAATTAGCCGGAGCTAAGTTTCTAGCCTTAGGGTTGTCGTTGATAATCCATCCTAGCAATCCATATGTGCCAACTACACACGCCAATGTTAGATTTTTTAGTGCCGAAAATATTTGGTGGTTTGGTGGCGGGTATGACTTAACCCCATATTATCCTTTTGTCGAAGATTGTGTTCATTGGCATACAACCGCCGCAACAGCATGTGCGCCTTTTGGAAATGAAGTTTATCCAAAATACAAAGAATGGTGCGATAAATATTTTAGCCTACCGCATCGACAAGAAACTCGCGGCATTGGCGGGCTATTTTTTGATGATTTAAATTGTTGGCCAATGGATACTTGTTTTGCATTTATGCAAAGCATTGGCAACAGTTTTTTGCCAGCATATTTGCCAATTGTAACCAAGAGAAAAAACACGCCGTTCGACGAACATGAACGTGATTTTCAATTGTATCGACGTGGCCGTTATGTGGAATTCAATTTAATTTACGATCGTGGCACACTATTTGGTTTACAAGCCAAAGGCCGTACAGAATCTATTTTATCATCCCTGCCACCATTAGTTAAATGGCGTTATAATTGGCAGCCGGAACCTGACAGCAGAGAAGCAAGATTATACCGTGACTTTTTACAACCACGGGATTGGCTTACAATGCCTGTTGTTCTTTAAAGTGTTCTTGCAATGCCAACTTTACTGACTCGATGCGTTGTTTGCATACTTGATAAGCTTTAGTAGCTTCTTCTACCATTGGTACTAGAGCATCAATGTCTGGTTCAGTTTGCGTGCGGAGTTTTTGCGCAATGCTATTTAATTGTTGATAACTGGCATTAAAACTTGCTTGTGTCATTTTTTGTTCTCTTCTTGGTTAATGGTAACAGCTACTTTGCCGTCATGAAATTCTATGTTTAGTATTTTCTCTTGTAGTGCGACTTGTTGCGAGGTTATTACAATTCCATTATTATTGGAAACCAAAGCAAACCCTTTGCGTAAAATCTTTTGCGGACTTTGACTGAGAATTTCGCTTATTAAAGCCTGCAACTGCTTTTCTAGTGAGCTGCATGCCTGTACTGCTTGGGTACCAATTTGCTGATATAACATAGTTATACGCTCATAAATACGCTGCATGACATTGCTAGCGTTTTGCGCGATTTCCTGATAGCGAGTGTCGGCCTCTATGGCGCTACCAGTTATAACATTAAAGATACGTTGAATCACTTTGGATGGGGTATCGAACCGCTCGCCTGCCACTTCATCTATGATAGTATAATCCCGCTCATGTCCAATACCGCACATAACATGCACATCAGACAAACAAACTGCACGCGCTAGTTGTTCGTCATTGAGCCAAGCCAAGTCAGATAATGCCCCACCACCACGGATTATCACAATAGCATCAAATGGCTGATGCGCATTTTCAGTTAACGCCGCAGTTAATGCTGCGCATATTTCCTTAGGTGCTGCTTCGCCTTGAAACAAAGCTGTAAAATAAACAAATTCACACAAAGCAAATTTGCGTAAAATTTCCGCTTCGCGATTAAAGTCACCTAGCCCGGCTGCATTTTGCGGACTAATTACAGCGACGCGGGTAAAATCTACTGGTTTAGGTAATTGTTTGTTTTTGTTAATGATATTTTCAGCAATTAGCTTTTCCCGAATTTTGGCTAATTTGGCGGCCATATCACCCAAAGTGTAGGTGGGATCTATATCCTCGACAAATAAAGCCAAACCATATTGTTGATGAAATTCTACTCTAGCATTCACCAAAACCTTAATCCCAGCTTCTAGGTCGGCGCCTGTACCAAGTTTAAACTTGGCATTAATATTTTCCGCTTGTGCCTGCCAAATTCTAGCACTGACACGTGCCACCATATTGCCTTGTTCGTCATGCTCTACCAATGTTAAAAACAAATGCCCTTTATTACTGCGTAACTCGCTAATTTCTGCACTAATCCACGCAGTACCAGCGAATTTTTTTTGGATAACATCGCTCACTTTGAATAAAAAAGCTGCCAATGAATACTCTGTACGAGCTGAGTTATCATTAACTGGAACAGCAGTTAATAAATCAAAATCTGTCGGCAACCAACGAGCAAACGGGGTAGTATCTACCCCGCCCGGAATATACCAACGTTTAGCGGCGCTATTCCAGCGCGCCCCTAAACGTTTGGCTTCTTCTTTTTCTAGGAATGGTACGTTAAGTTCTATCATGTTTAGTTTTTAAATTTTTTATTATTAGCAGGTTGTCTATTATTGTTGCTAGACTGTGGCGGTGTCTGGGTTTTTACAGTATTTTTTGCATTTTCATAACCATGAGCAATCAACATAGGTGTTACTACGCCTGGAATTGTATTATTTATTTCTGTTGTTAGCTGTTGACTATTAGAGGAGTTGATAGAGCTAGACTTAGCTAAAGTATCTTCCGAGTCAGATTTGATTATCGTCCGCTTAAGATCAGCAGTTTCTTCCTCTTTTTTCTTGGCGTCAGTGCCAGCATCTTCTTCCTCCTGATAAGTGCTTTTGCTACTAAATAAAATATCATTATAAGCATCCATCATTTTTTTAAAATTATCTGAGTTGATTTCCGTGCTATTGTTTGTAAAAAAATCATCTGGATTAAAGTCCATATTATTCTCTCGTGCACATTTATTTGCATGTACGAGCGACACTAAATAATTAATACCCTCCTGACTAGATATAGGCAACGACTGGCTAGATACACTTAATTGATTTGCAAAAGAGTAATTTTTTTTTAGCTCTTCTAGTTTGTTATTCATTTTATTAAAAATAGTATAATCAGATAATCGTCTCTTAGCAATATCACCAATCTCTGTTTTCAATGTGGTATTAATTGTGCTGAACAATGTTGGCAATAAATTATCTTTTTCATATGCCCCAACAAGAAGATTCATCAGCTCGTTGATTTTTTTAAGAGTCTCCCTGCCGCTTATTGAATTAATTTGGGGTGTATATTTAGCATTATTGGATGTAACATTTATGGTTGAATCGCATATCATATCAAACTCTATTTGCAAAGAAGAGAGCAATAAGAAATTATAATATGCGTTTAGTTGTTCATTTTTTTGTGAATTATATAGCAAGGCATTATTAAGCATCGTCACATATCCATCTTCTAGAAGAAGATCAAAGAATTTACTATAAGCGGAAAATATATAATCTAATGACGCTGCACCCTTTTGAAACTCAACCTCTTTATTATAAATGCCCTTACTGCTGGAAAGAAGTTCATTTTTCATACTTAATAATACTTTTTTTATTTCAATTTCTTGATTTTTAACATCAGACCATACAGCTGTTCTTTTGTTATTATCAACAGCTATTCGGGTAATATCCCATAACACCTTAGTAGCACTCTTTGCTTTAGCTTCTGTCAGTTCCGGATTGTCAAAAACAGGAAGCACATTTGTTGCTGCTGATTTTATAGCGCCAGTAATAGAGCTAGTGAAAGATTGAAAATATGAAATAAGCGTTGGAGTAGCCATTTGTGCTACAGTCGAGGCTACAACATTCATACTAGCGTTCTGTAAATCACTCTTAGGAACAGTGCCATCCGAATAAATAGCAGAACTGTATAATTGCCTAATATAATCATCTGCTATGCTTTTCCTAAGAGTGTAGGTGTTAGAATTTAAATAACCTGTCTTTTCGTTTGTTAAAAGTGGTGCCATTAATTTAATAATCTCATCAAAAACATTTATCATCACTACACTCCAATTCCATGATATTCCAATAATGCGGCAACCTCTGGTTTCCGCCCCGTAAAGTCCACAAACAATTCCATTGCTGGGTAGGCACCTCCTTTTTCCAAGATTTTGCTTAAGAATTCATGACCAATTTTGGCATTGAACAATCCATTTTGCTTGAACACATTAAATGCGTCACAAGACAACACTTCAGCCCATAGGTAACTGTAATATCCAGCAGCATAACCACCGGCAAATATATGGCTAAAACTATTTTCAAAGCGATTGTTGGCAGGTACTTTAACTACAGCGACCATATCACGGACTTGCTGCAATACTGCATGCACGCCCTTTTTTACCACTGTCGCATGATTTTCATGCACCAACAAGTCAAACAAAGCAAATTCCAATTGGCGCAACAAAAACATTCCGGCATTATAATTTTTGCTAGCCCATAAATTATCATAGATTTCTTTAGGTAAAGATTGACCTGTTTCTACATGCGCGGAAATGTCTTGAATTACTTGCCATTGCCAAGCCCAATTTTCCATAAATTGGCTGGGCAATTCTACTGCATCCCACTCCACACCGTTTAAGCCAGAAACACTATAGTAATCGACTTGCGATAAAATATGATGCAAAGTATGCCCAAATTCATGAAACAGCACTGTAACATCATTATGCGTTAACAAACCAACTCCAGATTGATCTGGCGGTGCAAAATTACAGTTTAGATATGCAATCGGATTTTGTAATAAATCGCTGGCAAATCTAATACGTGTGACACACTCTGACATCCATGCCCCGCCGCGTTTGCCCTCGCGTGCATATAAGTCTGTATAGAAGTGTCCACGCAATTGCTTGTTTTGATCTAATACTTTAAACATACGCACTGATGCGTGCCAAGTGATAAATTCTGGTACTTCAATTATATGTAAGCCAAATATATTTTTTACTAGATTAAATAAGCCATGCAACACTCTAGTGACAGGAAAATATGGGCGCAATTCTTCTTCAGAAAATGCAAATTTAGCTTTGCGTTGCTTCTCTGCGAAATATGGTATATCCCATGCGGATAATTCGAGCATAAAATTTTGTTGTTTAGCAAAGGTCTGCAACTCTGCATATTCACGCACACCTTGGGGTTTAACTTTTACCAATAAAGAGTGTAAAAATTCTTTAGCCTGTACAGAATTTTCGGCCATTTTGGTTACTAAGGAATACTCGACAAAATTTTTATAACCAGTTAATTCTGCTAATTTTTGCCGTATTGCTAATATTTCTGTGATAACTGACGTATTATCCCATTGACCTGCTAGTGGCCCCTGATCTGACGCACGAGTATTATAAGCTAAATAAAACTCCTCTCGTAGCTCTCTGCTATCGGCATAAGTTAATACCGCCACAAAATTGGGATAATCCAAAGTTAAAATCCAACCAGATTTATCTTCAGCAGTAGCTTTGTTTTGTGCAGCTGTGATAATATGTTGCGGCAAACCAGCTAGCAAATCTTTTTGCGCAGTGGTGATATGATATGTCCACCCTTCTGTAGCGTCTAATACGTTGTTGGAAAAAGTATTTTCTAGTTCGGCCAAACGTGTATACAGACTTTTAAATTCAGCACGTTGCATCGCAGGCAAATCTACACCAGCTAATTTGAAATCACGCAATGCATGTTCGATAATTGCCTGTTGCGGTGCTGTTAGGGTTGTAAATTCTGTACTTTGTTTTATGCGCAAATAAATATCATGCAATTGTTTGTCTTGCAGCAATTCAGTATGCATGCCTGATACCAATGGCAGCAATTGTTCGTATATTTTCCGCACCTCTAATCGACTTACTACCGCATTTTCGTGCTCTAACAGCCCCCAGAGCCTATCTAGCGATTCTGCAGCCTCTTCTAATGGTTGAATACTGCTATGCCAGGTGACAACAGGATTATTTTTGATTGCAGCAATTTGACCCTTGTATGCTGCTAAAGCTACATTTACCGCCTCTTGTAGCTGCTCTGGTGCTAATTGATAAAAGCCTAATTTACTTTTCGCACCTAAATTGGTATTAACCATAAAAACAATCCCAATTATACACGTCTTAAAATGTACCCACACTAATTTTTTTTTGCAACAAAAAATTTCTACAGCAACGTAGAGCAAATAACATGCTTAAATTAAGTTATGAGGCTAGCAAAAAGCCTTTTAGACATATGGTTATTTTAATTTATGCTGATATCTCGAAAATATCAACAGCTACGTTTGGATTTAAAACGCATAGCTTACACATTAAAGCACTCAATTACCAAGCGCTTGTTGGTCGTCGTATTTTCAATTTATCTTGTGGTTACCTTTACTGTAACGATAATCTATATGCTGCTTGAATATGAATTGTCTAAACGCCAAACTATCGCCGCTTTAAAAAATGTGCAAACTATGATTCACGATAGCGTCAGTCAGGCTATATGGGAATTTAACTCCGCTCAACTTGAAACGATACTGCGTGGTTTATACAACAACAATTACGTTGTTGGTGTAAAACTGGAGGTCCCGCAAAATAAATATTTTGCCGATATGACCAGCAGAGAGATTGGTTTAGTCGAAGATGATAATGGCAACTTAATATATACCGACCCAGATAATAACACCACTAAACCAGTAAAAAGAACGTTTGAATATTTAATTCCTTATTCATTTGTTATTCATCATGTGGATGCATTAGGGCGTGATCTTACTATCGGTAAAATGTATTTGTACTCAAGTAATAGAATAGTTTTTGCTCAAGTAGAAATTAGTTATCTATTGATGATAATCAATGGTATAATCAAAACAATATCTTTATGGATCTTTTTCTTATGGGCGGGATACTATTATATATCAAAACCGCTGGTACAATTAAAAGAAGCTATCAAACAATTAGCCAGTGGTAAACATCCAGAGTTAATTGCTAAACAAGCCAATCCTAAGCAAAAAACAGAAATCAACATATTATTTGACACGTTTAACGACATGACCAAAAACTTACAACAAACTCAAGACAAATTAAGATACAGCACCAATCGGCTAAATAATATTTTTGATACTATGCCGTCTGCTTTGGTCTCAATCAACAGTGCTTACATTATACAAGGTTGGAATAAATATATGGTACAAATTACCGGCATTGAAACCAATACTGCAATCGGCAAAAGCTTGCATGATATTTTCCCGGCTTTTATTGAATATGCCTATTTGATTCAAGATTCTTTGCGCGACAACAAGGAGCAACAGCTACAACATGTCAAGATTGATCATAGTAAAGAAACCGAAAGTCGTTTATATCATATTACTGTTTATCCTATAAAAGCTATTTCTCCACCAGAGGCAGTAATACGTATCGATGATGTAACAGAACAAGCCAAAGCAGAAGCTGGCATGGCACAAGTGGAAAAATTAGCCTCTGTCGGCGCCTCTATTGCTGGTGTTGCTCATGAAATCAATAATCCTCTCGGCTCTATTATGCAAAGCTCGCAAAATATTTTACGTCGCATTGATCCAAACTTAGAAAGCAACAAACAAGTAGCAATAAATTTAAACTTGGATTTGCATGTGCAGTATAAATATTTAGAACAAAGAGAAATTATTGTATTTTTAGAAAACATTCGCCAAGCTGGTGAACGCGCATCGAATATAGTTAAAAATATGTTAAAATTTATGCGTCGCTCTACTCCAGAAATGAGTCAACAAGATATAGTTGATATTATCAACGATTCATTAACCTTATGTGCCAACGATATTAATATTCAAGAATATATGGACTTTAAAGATATAAGAATCAACAAACATTTTTGTTGCAATGAGCTAATCATAGAATGTTACCCGTTAGAAATTCAGCAAGTAATTTTAAATATCATTCGCAACGCAGTACAAGCAATGGATCCCAAGCAATTAGATAAAATAATTACCATTACTTTAGATAAACTAGAAGCTGAACATAAAATTCAATTAAAAATACAGGACAATGGTCTTGGCATGTCAGCCGAAATATTGTCTCACATATTCCAACCATTTTTTACCACCAAACCTGTGGGTGAAGGTACCGGCCTAGGATTATCAGTCTGCAAAAATATCGTTGTGCAAAAACATCACGGCGATCTACGAGCAGAGTCAGAAGTTGGTGTAGGTACCATATTTATTATCACCTTGCCGATACAACAGCCACGTTCCTCCCAAACAATAAATCAGTTAACAAACAAATACTGAAGGTAAACTGATGTTTTTGCCAATATTTTTAGTATTTTAGTTGACAGACAACAATAAATCAGTAGAATTTGATACCCAACTATATTATTAGTTAAGAGCTTGAGATTAATTATAAAATGCTACAGCAATTCGTGATTTGGCACATCAAAGAACAAATACTAGATACTATAAAATATAATGAAAGTATAGGATTATTTGCTCCTTTAAACTGGAAGGCAATCACAAAACCTAGTATGTCCATGCTTACATTGTATAGGCAAGAAAATCAAAATATCGCGAACAACATAAATAGGCAGCAAGAAAAATTATACAAAGAATTGATGGCCATAAGAAACAACTTAAAATCAGACGACTATGTTACAGAAGTTTTTTTTGCAAATCTTAATACCTGTTTATTAATCATAAACAAAATTTTAATTTCCATGAGAATGCAATTTCAAAGTTATCATGTTACTTGCCACATCGAAAGATTAGAACTATTCAAAAATGAATTAAAAGGCTATTATCATAAATTAAATGAATCCAAAATAGATGTAGCTGCAAGACCTATGGAGCAAAACTCCGTATCTATCACATTCAAACCATCTCTTCCTATGGCTGCTCCCATGGATATAAATAATGGTCATTACAATAAATTTGCACCAACTAAGCCGAAAGACTCTATAAACGGGATATTCATCCTACCTCCTTCGGTAGGAATCATGGATATAGATAATATTTCTTACGATAAGAAAGAAGAATGTTGTTCATTTAACCCCATAAAAATTCTTTGCACAATATCATAAAATTCGACATATCTAATCTCTACAAGATGATTAGCGTACAAACCATTAATGCCACTCTTCAAAATAATTAAAATTTAGATTATACTAAAATATACATTTTAAAATTAGTAATTATTTTGAACAACATACCAACGGCATTATTCGACAGCCTTAATAACACCCTCGCTAATCCTACCGCGATGCCGCTGAATATTTTACATACTAAAGATTATACTTTGGCCAAAAGTTTTTTATTAAGTTATCGCGGTAGTGAGGCTACCTTTAATGCTTATCGACGGGAAGTAGAGCGATTAATACAATGGGCTTGGTTAAAACAAAAAACATCTGTATTAGATCTAACCCGCGCAGAAATAGAATTGTATTTAGAATTTTGTCAATCGCCACCTAAAACTTGGATTGGCACCAAAAATGTAGCTAGATTTGTCATACGTAATAGCATAAGTACAGCTAATCCAGAGTGGCGACCTTTTGTAGTTTCGGTATCAAAAGCAGAATTTAAAAATGGTGTGCAACCGCAAGTTAATCAATACTCTTTATCCGAGCGTGCGTTGCGCGAGTTGTTAGCAATAAATAGTAGCTTTTTCAATTTTCTAATTCAAGAAGGTCATTTAGAAGCAAATCCAATTAGTCAATTGCGTCAAAAGAGTAAATTTATTCGCAAACAACAAGGCACGATGAAAATCAGGCGCCTCTCCGATCTACAGTGGTCGTTTGTAATTGAAACTGCCGAATTAATGGCCATAGAAAATCCAGCACTACACGAACGCACCTTATTTATTATGACCGCGCTATACGCCATGTATCTGCGTATTTCCGAGTTAACTGCCAATACGCGCTGGATTCCGAAAATGCGCGATTTTCATCAAGATTTAGATGGTAACTGGTGGTTTACTACTGTTGGTAAGGGCAACAAAGAGCGCATGATTTCTGTTAGCAATAGAATGCTCGCTGGTTTAGAGCGCTACCGTTTAAGTTTAAATTTAACGCCCCTCCCCAGCCCTAGTGATATGCGCCCATTGTTACTAAAAAACAAAGGCACCGGCGCTATTAGCAGTACCCGTCAAATTCGCAGCATTATTCAAAATTGCTTTGACCGTGCTATTGCACGTATGCAACAAGACGGCTTTAACCAGGATGCCGAACAACTCCAAGCAGCTACTGTGCACTGGTTACGCCATACGGGTATTTCTGACGACGTCAAAATCCGCCCTAGAGAACATGTACGTGATGATGCCGGCCATAGCTCTAGCGCAATTACTGATAAATACATCGATATCGAGCTCCGTGCTCGCCATAGCTCTGCCAAAAATAAGCCGCTAAAGCCATTTGAAATGGATGGTAGTTAGGCTGTATTTGTTACCAGCCAGACCTGCTACCAACATATGTATCTGCGTTGTGCGATATTGCACCTGTAGGGAACTTTAGTGGTTTGCTAGAGTCGAAAAGCATAGTTCATAAACTATTTTTTATAGATTTATTTTTGAGGTGCAATTATGGAATCAAATGGTAATGCAGAAAAAAACATCAAAATAGATGTTTTTGGGGCTAAGTTGGTTACAGCATTAGATAAGATGGCGGCTCCCAAAGAAATGCGTAGTGGGAGTGCAAATGTTTTTACTCTGTCCACAGTGGATCTGCAGACATTAGAAATATTAAGAAACGATACAGAAAAACAAAAATTATTGGAAACAATTAAAACTGTAAAGCCGATTGCTCTTAGATCTATTACACAAGGTTTCGAAAAATACGTTACAAACATAAAAGAAAAAGCTAAAAATAATACAAGCGAGCCTTTGAATAAACATGCTCGAGCTCTAGAACAATTTCTAGCACAAAATAATGTTCCTACAATAGCGCAAATATTGGAAATCTTATCCGCTCAATTAAAAAATGATGATTTTTACGATCTTATACAAGGGAAAAAAAGCTTGGGGCAAATATTGGGGCAATTATCGTTTGAAGAAGATGATGATGATTTACAGCCCCCCCCCCCTCCACCAAAACCACCAGGGAAAGAACCAGATGAAAATCCTGTGTCTGCAGGAAAAATAAGACAACGTTATCAAAAACAAAGTGCCAAAGAAAAACGCCCTGAGTATTCAACGTCTAATGATTTAAAAGTGCGTAGAGAGCAAAACATAAATGAAGGCGCTATTTCAAAATTAATTGTTGAGGATTTACAAAAATTAAATCTTCCAACATATCAAGATGACAAAAACAGAAAAAACAAATATAGCGTTGATACCGCGCTAAAAAATAGAGCCGATATAAAAACAATCTATGAAGAAACTGATTTTAAACCAGAAGCACCACAGACTTTGCCTAATGGCAAGATTAAAGTGCCATTTACAGTAAAAAATAAAAATTCTAATACGAGAGAGCCTGTGCTTGATATAATTGGCATTGACACCATAACCGTTCATCCAAAAGCCATTACTACAAGCGAACATCATGACATGAATGATAATGTTAGCATCGCCGCGCCGTCTACTTCAGATGCTGTTCGTTCCATGAGAATGGCTCTTGCTAATTCTAATACAAACCGTGATACAAAATTTTGCCGTGTACGATTGATTTATTCCGGCAATGGGCAGCCGGCACAAGTAAAAGATCCTAAAGATCTAGAATATTTGATTGATTTAACCATACAAGCATTAGTTGGACAGGCAATTCCTACCTTCCCTACCGCAGGAGATTATGCAGCGTTTAAAAATTTCAATAATTTAGATATATCAGCAGATCATAAGGCAAAAGCTCAAAAATTGATTAATATTTTGAGAAATATTCCAGAAGACAAATTACTGTGTAAGAAAAACATAAAAGTGACACCTGAACAAATTGAAGCAACACTTAAAGCGTTTGATCAAGCATTTTTAGAAGGAGAATACAAAGAGGTTGCACAAAAAAAAGAGGCTATTAAGCCCCCAATCTCTGCAGCTACAGGGAATGTTGGCCCTGAAACTCTTGATGCAAGGCAACAACAGCAACGTCGACCATCAATACAACAACCACCTGCTAATAATAGAGCTTCTACGGCATCCAGAAACAGCACCATTAAACCACCGATTATAAACACTTCTATGACACAAACGGGCAATAACGCAACAGGTGCTCCAGACGTGAATGCGGTTAAAGAAAAAATCGAAAAACTTTTACGAAATGAAAACGTGCAACCATTAAGTCAAGAAGAAAAAGAAGCGTGGAAGAATCATATCGAAAATGACATTGAAAGAAAGGATCTTATGCTGCATGCTAAAGCGGTTACAAAGGGTTTAGTGCCTGGTAAGTTGCCGCCCCAGCCAAAAATGCCTAGATTGTAGAAGTTTAGATAAGATCTGACAATCCTGGAATTTTCAAGTGTCTTAACTATAGTGAGGTATGTCGCACTTCAAATGGTTAAAGCTTAAAGATAAGAGGATTGTCATTATGAACAATGTAGCACAAAAAATTATTAAACCAAAGCTAGGTGTTTTAGAATTAGCTAAACAGCTAGGCAACGT